>Ga0228675_1000356_pt1 | contig 21452 bp, 27 predicted proteins | sample 36D_rmetaG_FD_182786 | JGI IMG/M metagenome (GOLD analysis project Ga0228675, IMG submission 182786) | Seawater microbial communities from Monterey Bay, California, United States - 36D_r | ecosystem: Environmental > Aquatic > Marine > Coastal | place: USA: California | collected 2016-10-05
CCTTTTTTTCCTATAGTAAAAAAATTCCACTGTCCTAATTGGAGATATACGCCTGCTAGACATGCTATAATGTGCTATCTTGCAAACAAAGAAGGTCATTACAGTTGGTATTTTAATACTACTGATATTGAATTTATAAAAGTTGATAAAAAATATATGCCTCAGGTACATAAAGGCAATAAGATACTAAACGAAACAAAGTTTGAAATTGATCACAATATTGATAAAACTAATACACACGATGTATTTTCAGTAAAATATCCAAATAATAATCAAAATCAAAAGGCGCAGATTAGTAGAGATTTTTACAATTCACTACTAGAAACCTTTGTTGGTATAGTTACAGAAACTAGATTTGCACAACCTACAGGAAATTTTAGCGAAAAAACTATGCATACTATGCAGTGTAAAAGACCATTTGTATTAGTTGCTCCGCCGTTTACTTTACAATATATGCGCAAATTAGGTTATAAAACGTTTGATAAATGGTGGAGTGAGGATTATGATACTACTACTGATCATTTCAAAAGAATGGAAAAGATATATGATCTAATCGACTATATCGACACATTAACCATAGAAGAAATGCAGGAAATACTCATAGAAATGGAGGATATTTTTCAACATAATTTGCAAGTTATTGATTATTATAAGGAAAATTATCACCCTATTTTAAGATAATGGTTGACTTTTGCTGTATAGATGCTATTATATATACATACTTACTAAAAACACAAGGGCTCAAAAATGGAAACTACGTCTCGTACTGTTACACCAAACACTGCTAAATCCTCTATTAAACACGCACTAACTAAGAAACGTCCTATCTTCTTGTGGGGACCTCCAGGTATTGGTAAATCTGATATTGTTGCTCAGATTACAGGAAGTTTAGTTAATTCTCATTTAATTGATGTACGTTTGTCATTATGGGATCCAACTGACATCAAAGGTATTCCATTTTTTGATAGTAATTCTGGTACAATGCAATGGGCTCCGCCTTCTGAACTTCCTTCAGAAGAGTTCGCTAAACAATATGATAACATTGTATTGTTCTTAGACGAAATGAACTCAGCGGCGCCAGCTGTACAGGCAGCGGCATATCAGCTTATTCTTAACCGTAAGGTAGGTACTTATAAACTGCCAGACAACGTAATGATTGTTGCGGCGGGTAACCGTGAAGCTGACAAAGGTGTTACATACAGAATGCCAGCACCGTTGGCTAACCGCTTTGTACACTTAGAACTTGCTGTATCCTTTGATGATTGGTTTGACTGGGCAGTTGAAAATAAAATCAACAAAGACGTTGTAGGTTATTTGCAGTTTAGTAAAAAAGACTTATATGACTTTGATCCTAAGAGTCCGAGTCGTTCTTTTGCAACACCTCGTTCTTGGTCGTTCGTAAGCGAGTTAATTGAAGATGACTTAGATGAAAATACAACTACTGATCTTGTATCAGGTTCTGTTGGTGAAGGACTTGCTGTAAAGTTTATGGCACACCGCAAGGTTGCGGCTGACATGCCAAACCCTAGTGACATACTTGCAGGTAAAGTAAAAGAGTTACATAACAAAGAAATTAGTGCTATGTACTCGCTTACTGTATCTTTGTGTTACGAACTTAAAGAAGCATCAGATAAAAATGATAAAAAGTTTGACGACAAAGTTAACAATTTCCTGCGCTTTGCAATGGATAACTTTGACACTGAACTAGTTGTTATGGGTATTAAACTTGCTCTTACGCAATATGCACTTCCAATTGATCCAGATGAAGTAGAGTGCTTTGACGAGTTTCATGATCGATATGGCAAATATATTAAGGCTGCACAGTCTGCATAATATACATAAAGAACGAGTTCTTTTGGGCTCGTTCTTTATTTCTTGGTTGACAACCTATATGATTAATGTTATACTATATGTATAGAAACTAGAAAAGTGAGTAGGGCAATGTCTACAGAAAAAACTGCAAGCAAACTAAAAAACTGGGAAGCAAACCCGGATATTACTCCAGAAGCATTAGAAGAAATGCGTGTGGAAGTATACGATCGTATTATCGTAGCTCGTGTAGGTTTGCTCTTACGTCATCCGTTTTTTGGTAACATGGCAACACGTCTACGCATCTTAGCCGCAGATGATTGGTTACCCACAGCCGCTGTAGATGGCAAAAATCTGTACTACAACACACAATTTTTTAATGCAATGAACAATAAAGAGATTGAATTTGTTATTGCACACGAAATTTTACATTGTGTTTTCGATCACTTAGAACGCCGTACTTGGCAAGACCGAAATCTAGATCCTCTAATCAGTAATATCGCACAAGACTACATTGTAAACAATGTTCTTGTTAGAGATAGAATTGGCGAAAAACCTAGTATTGTTGATTGTTTTCAAGATTTCAAATACGAAGGTTGGAGTTCAGAAGAAGTCTACGATGATATTTTTAACAAATATGATGAAGAAGAACTGCAACAGTTAGGAGAACTACTAGACGAGCATCTAGATCCAGAAGGTGGCGACGGAGAAGCCGACGGCAATGCAGGGGAAGAAAAAGATTCTAACGGCAATGGTGTAAGTAAAAAGCAACCTAAATACACTAAAGGTGACTTGAAAAAAATACGTGATGAAATTAAAGAGAATATGATTACTGCGGCACAGAGTGCAGGAGCAGGTAATTTACCATCTGGTGTCCAACGTATCATACAAGAATTTACAGAACCAAAAATGAATTGGAGAGAAATTCTAAGACAGCAGATTCAAAGTATTATTAAAAGTGATTACACATTTAGTCGTCCATCTAGAAAAGGATGGCATACTGCCGCTGTTCTTCCTGGTATGAACTTTGATGAAACTATTGACTTATGTATTAGTATAGATATGTCAGGCTCGATTGGCAACAAACAGGCAAAAGACTTCTTAGGAGAAGTTAACGGTATCATGGAAGAATACAAAGACTATAAAATTAAATTGTGGTGTTTTGATACAGCCGTTTACAACGAAGCTGACTTTAGTGCAGACGGCGGTGAAGACCTTCTAGAATATGAAGTGATGGGCGGTGGCGGTACCGACTTTATGGTTAACTGGACTTATATGAAAGAAAACGACATTCAGCCTAAGAAGTTCCTTATGTTTACAGATGGGTATGCATGGGATTCATGGGGTGATGAAGATTACTGTGATACAGTGTTTGTTATTCACAGTAATCACAATAAAAATATTCAAGCACCGTTTGGCACAACTGTTGTTTATGACGAAGCGGCATGATTAAAAATAAACCAATCAATACTTTAGAAATTTTAAATCTACGTCAAGTAGATTTTCCACCAACTCATTTTGACTATATTACATTACCAATGAAATTCAATTTAGAAGAATCATTAGCTAAATGGATTAGTAAAAATTTAAAAAAGCGTTTTTTTGTTGGTAAAAATTTATGCTTAGACAAAAAAAATTCTAGATTAATACAACTTACGGTTGGCTTTGAAGATAGTAAAGAAATGAGTTATTTCATGTTGGCATGTCCACATTTGAAATACAACTAAATAATATGCGCATATATAATTATATAGGAGATAAAATATGAGCGACGAAATTAACGTAGAAGAACCAGCAACGCAATCTGCTAATGCACCTGCTCAAGAAGGCTCTGCACCAGATCTAACAGTAAATGATTTGCAGGCTTTAAAGAGTATTATCGATGTTGCAAGCCAGCGTGGTGCATTTAAACCAAACGAAATGGTAACTGTAGGACAAGTTTATAACAAACTAGAACAGTTTTTAGGCGCTGTTGCACAAGCACAACCTCAACAAGGTTAGGAGAATAAAGATGAATAATATGAAACATGTTGGTAGAATGGCTAACAATCAAAGAAAAATCATAGTAGCATACAGAGTTGTTCCGGCTGAACCAGAAAACTGTATTGTAGTTACTACAGAGAACTTAATGGCCGAAGAACATGATGCGCTTATGAAGTTAGTGGAATCAGATGCAGGTCAAAACGAAGAGCATTTAGCAAACGCAATGGCTAGAACTAGACTACCTGATGGAAAAGTGATGTTAAGTGCATTTCACACTACAGGTAAAATGGTTAAAGTTAAAACTGCTGATGTTGAAATGACACCTAATTCAAAAACTGTTATACGCTTGTCTGAGTTGAATGCAGTAATTGCAGAACAAAGAGGTGTAACAGTTAACGACTTAGCAGTTCCAGGTAACAAAGAAACAGAAACTCCGTCAACATCAACGGCAACTGTAAGCCCAACAGAGCCTGCAGGAGTACTTACCGACGAAGATCTTGCGGCACAATACAGATCTCAGGCTGATGCAATGTTTAAGGAAGCTAAACAATTACGCGAACAAGCTGAACAACTAGTACCTACAAAAAAGAAAGTTAAAGCAAAGTCTGAAGAAAGTGCCTGATAAACTGCCACCTAGCATTGTAGAGCAATGGCCAGAAGTACTCAAAGACATAGAGATTAAAGCAGTACCTGCAGAATATCTAAAAGCTGTTAATGTAACTTTTACAGATGGTAAGGTTTGGATGATAGACGTACATGAAGGTCTTACAGATGATGACCAATCTGAGATGCCTATAGAAGATGCTCTAGAAGAGTTCTTTGCAGAATATAATGATACTATAGTGCAAGTAGAATTTCAACTCGATGCTCCTGCTCTAATTTCTGATATAAAATCAAGAACAAAAACTTTTATGAAGAAACGTAAGTAATATCAGTAATTAGATAAATATATATAATAAGTAGAACCAGGAGTTAAAAATAATGGCATTACGTCTAAGAAGAGGAACCGATGCAGAACGTCAGCTCGTCACACCTGTAGAAGGCGAGTTAGTGTATGTTACAGATACAAAATCTTTATATGTAGGCGACGGCGAGACACAAGGCGGAATACTTGTTGCTTCCTCCGGTGACGTTTCTAACACTATTTTTGGTTTACTAGACACAAACTTACAAAATCTAAAACAAGGCGATTTACTAGTATATAATGCCGCAACAGGTGATTTTACAAATAGTCAGTCTGCATTAAATATAGAAGATTTAATAGATGTAATATTTACAGGTGAATCGTCAGGTGATCTACTTGCTTATGATGGCGTAAGTTGGTCCAATCGAGATTCATCAGACCTTATCACATCTACCGTAAATGGGTTACAAGTAAGTGACATAGGCGGAGTTATCTATAACGGTTCACCAAAAAATGGAGATGCATTAATCCACGATGGAGGAGTATGGAGTAACAGACCGTTATCATCCTTTGCAGATAAAATTCTAAAGGCTCGCGGTTCGTACGAATTAACAATTATAGGAACAGATAGTTCTATCTTAGTAGACCCAGTTAACAATACATTAAGAGGCAATCTACAAGGCGATTTATATGATATATTAGGTAATCTTATCGTAGACGAGTTTGCTAAAACTGCTCTAGTAGATGTTCGAGATCCTACTAATACATATACTGTACTTGATAATTTTACTGGTGATCTAAGACGTGGTGAAAACGGTCAAACTATTATACAGGGCGGCACTAACCCAGTATTTATTGGTAATGTAGATGGTTCTGTAAAGGGAACTATTGTTGGCCCAGATTTACAAATTCTTTTAAATCACGATAGTGGTACGCTGTTTGGTGATGTCGTAGGTAGTGTTTATAGTTCAGACAGTAGTTTAATTATCGACGGTGAAACAGGTATACTATCAGCTAATATTATTAATGCTTCTGTACTTACAGCTAGCTTGGCTGACCCATTCACGGGTGAGGTAAAAGACATTGAATTTGTATCTGCAGAAAACAATGAAGTAAATTTAAGACTATTTAGAAAAGAACCAGTTGCAGACGCAACACAAACAGATATTGGTGCAATATTCTTTGATGGTGTAGACAAAAACGACGGAGACTTCCAAAGTACCGGATCTTATATCTATTCAACAGCACAGCAAAACGGTACAGATCCATATCTAAAAACAAAAATTAGCATGGGTACTATTGACGGTGCTGGTAATCCTACTTCAGACAACAACTTTACTGTTACTTGGGAAGGCAATTTTGGTGTAGGTACAGACGATCCTAGCACCAAACTTGACGTTAACGGAGATATTAAAGCTGAAGGCTCAATTACTCCGGGAGTATATGCAGACGATGCAGCTCGTGATGCAGCTATTACTGCTCCAGCAGCAGGTATGATGGTGTTTAATACAACAGGTGCTAAATTCCAAGGCTATGACGGAACTGCGTGGGTTAACTTAAACTAAGTTATAGCTAAACCATTATAATTAACATTGCTCCTTTATATTAATAAATAACATATAAACTGGAGCCGTTATGAACCATAATACTGTTGTAAGATCTCTTCAAATTTTAACTCATTTACTTACATTATATGGCATTTATTATAGTGCGGTTAATAGTGCATGGTCATTACTATGGTTAAGCGTAGTTGTCTATTGGATAATCGGAGTTCTCGGTATAAACATCGGGTTCCATAGACTAATATCACATCGCAGTTTTGAAACATATAAACCTATAGAATATTTTTTAGCGATAATTGGCTGTATAACGTCTATAGGAAGTCCACTTGCATGGAGTGTTCTTCATAGGCATCATCACGGACACGCAGAAAAAGAAACAGATGTGCATAGTCCATATCATCTTGGTTGGTTTAAAGCATGGTTTGGTTTGTGGGAAGTTCCCCATATAAGCCCTAAACTATCTAGAGACTTACGTAAAATAAAATTTTACCGTTTAACACACAAATATTATTTGCATATCATTTCTTTATACGTGCTAATACTTGCACTAATTAATCCATTATATATTGTATATGTATATGCTATTCCAGCTGTTTTAGTTTTACATAGCACAAGTGCAATTATTGTAATAGCACATATGCATGGCTACAAAACCCACGATATTGATGACGAAAGTCGTAATAGTTGGATAGCGAGTTTAATTACACTAGGTGAAGGTTGGCACAATAATCATCATGCTAACAGTAAAGCATGGAACAATCAAGAACGTTGGTGGGAATTAGATCCGCCTGCGTGGATAATTAGAGCCATAAAAAAATGAATTACGGAACAAAAGTACAACTACTTACATTAATTAACCACATAGTATTAGCAGTTGGGATATACTATACTCACAACTGGTCACTATTATATTTAGGATTAGTAATGTATTTGTTTGTAGGTTTGTTTGCAGCAAATATATCTATGCATAGATATTTGTCTCACAGAAGTTTTGAAACTGGACCATTGCGTGATAAGTTTTTAAAATATGTAAGTGTACTTGCATGTTTTGGGAGTCCTTTAAGTTGGGCTGCGCTACATCGACATCACCACAAAACTAGTGACACTGAAAAAGATATACAGAATCCAAAAGAAATTGGTGCTGTAAGAAGCTGGAGTAGTTTGTACCCAGAAGCAAACATCAGCCCTAGATTAGTAAGCGATATGCTAAGAGATAAGGATGTTAAATTTATACACAACAACTATTTTAAAATAATTGTAGGTATTTACATAGTATTAGCATTAGTTGAGCCTATGATTTTAATATGGGGATTTATATTTCCAGCGGTTTTAAGTTTTCATGGCGCTGCTGCAATTGGAGTAATTCCTCACTATAGTTGGGCGGGATATAAAGTAGTTGACTCAAATGACGACAGCGTTAACAGTCCGTTAGCATGTTTATTAAGTTTAGGCGAAGGGTGGCACAACTATCATCATTACAAATCTTCTGATCATAGACATGGTCACAAATGGTGGGAATTAGATCCTAGTGCCTGGATAATTGAAAGGATATTTATAAAATGACACCAGATGATTACTATATGAACTTTGCATATGTCAGTGAAAAATGGTTGTTCGAATATATGACTGAGAATTATGCAGATTCAGACAACAAAGAATGGCTAGAGCAAATTGAAGACGAGCACAAGCATACTTTAATGTGCGAAGGTGCATTGCGTAAACAGAACGTAGACTATTACAAAGATACAAGTAAAAGCATAGAACATGCAATATACGGAGAGCTAGGTAAATTTTATCCTAGCAACGATGAAGAATTTAGTGCATTAAGTTGGATTGTAGAAAAACGTGCATTGTTTTTATATCGCTATTATATGCGCAATGGCAATAACGAACTTTATAAAAAAATTACACAAGGTATTATTGACGATGAAATGAAACATGTTGGATTTCATAACGAAGAAATTACGCCATCGCACGAACGTATACGAGATATTGACAAAGCTATATTCACTGCATTTAACGAAACATATGGACGTAAAGGTATGTTTGGGCAAGAGTTCTGGGAAGATCTTTTTACAGGCAAATTAAAGGAAAAGGTAAATGTCAAACTACCTTGATTATGTAAGTAATACAAGTTGGGTAGATATAACACCAATGTTTTCTAAATGTCCTGTAGATCAAATTATGCAGGAAATACATTCTGTTGAAAGTATGTTTTTAGAAGAACGTGATCCTGAACAATATAAAGAAATGCAAGAAAAAGGTGCTGTCGGAATAGGCGAACACTTTGACAATCAGAAAAGTTGGGAAGCCGTAACTTTGTTTAGCAGCACAGGCGATTATAAAGATATTCTTACACAAGGGATACTTCCTAATCAAGATCTTAAAACATACATGGAAAGTTTTAGAAACTTACGTAATCATAAATGGACCCAATTAGCTGATTTAATGCCAAATACTGTTTCATGGATTAAACAAGAAATAGGACAGTATATGCAGTTTAGTTATATTAAAATTGCTAAACTAGGTCCAGACGGTGACGTTCCTGTACATACAGATGTGCCTCACGAAGACTTCGATTTTTTAAATACACAAAATACATATAACATGCTTAACAGTTTTTTAGTAGAACTAAACTTTCCCGAAGGTGTTACAGCATGGCATGATGGTGTTGAATTACCATATCAGCAAGGATCTGTAATATTTTGCAATCAAAGCAAGTCACACGGTACTACTAATAAAGGTATTGAAACTAGATACAATCTTAGAATACAAGGATTACATAATAAAAGATTTAGAGAAGTTCTAATGAAGTCTGCTAAAGACTTTACTATGTATCCAAACTCTAGTAAACAGTTTTTATGAACAAGTACAACTTTAAAAATGTCACTATAGATCAATATTATCAAATTAAAGATGACGTTGAATTTTTAATGTCACAAATGCAAGATGATAAGTTATCAGCAAATTATACATATGATAATTTTTTTAAAGACGACCCGTTGTTTATAAGTATTATTTACAAATACAATCAGCCATTTGAAGTAAGCACTATAATAAAAAGAGATATGTTTAATGGCGGCGGGCGAGTATTAAACAGATTAATGGTAAGCCCTTTATTGCGGGAAAAGCATACAGCAGTAGGTATTCCTGAGACTACATTAACAATGTTAAAGAGTCAAATTGAATTTGCTAAAGAGCACTTTGACTTTGCGTTTATAAGTCGACAGTTTAATACATACAGATTCTGTAAACGCTTTGCACAAGATGCTAATAACTTTTTAGATTCTAAATGGTTATACGAAAAAGATCGTTTTTTAGTATGCAACGATAAGAACCCGAACAGTAGTTGTTGGCAAAATATAGCATGGACTAACTTTAAAGGCCTTGATACCTTTCCTTTACAAGCTCAGTCATCTTTCCACTAAGACATTCGGATTCGCTCATAAAGATTAAATCAGTAGGTGTATCGGTACATTGTAGTTGTAGTTCTCTATAATTATTCCACAAATAATCATTAGGATACTTCTTCATCAACATAGTGGCAAGCGTCATATTACCAATAGGCAAGTATGCTACATCATTTAATAATCCTTTATCTATTACATATTCTTTAGAATACCATAGGCCTAGTCTATTGAGTGCCAATCCAAAGTTTTTAGAAAAACTAAAAAATATATTAGTTACACTTTTAGGTATTTTAAATTCGACGGGCTTGCTAGCACCATAATATGCACAATCTAACCAACATTCGATATCTTCTTGATGACACTTTTCTAATAGTTGATGTTGTAATTCATGTACTTTACCATCTCTACAGAACGGTACACTAGTTACAAACACGCAGTTGTCTGTTAGATCTTTAACAGTGTTAACCCAAACAATTTCAATACCGTACTTCTTTGCAATAAAAGGATACCATCTGTATTCGTTTTCAACCAATGCAAGTTTTTTATTTGTATGGGATAATGCTATTAAACACTGCGTTATAGCTTCTGTACTGCCGTTTACAGCATATTTTCCAAAGTTTGGTAGTTTGATGCCGACCCAAGTTTCGAATGTGCTGTAGAAGCTGTCTATTGCTTTAAATCGTGTTTTTATATCCCAATCTTGATCAAAATAGAAGTACTCTCCCATAGGAAAATTCATAATATCATTATGTATTTCTGGAGGTCTAAAAGGTACAATCACATCTTTAATATTTCTTATACGCATTACTGCTCCTTTAATAGGTTATCACACAAATAATCAAAACTATATTTATCGTCCCAGTGAAAACTTAAAACTATCCTAGATCCAGAATTTTCATTAATAACTTGGTGCCATTCTGTGGCTCTAAACAATCCGCCGCAGGTTGTACTAGGATACCATCGTTCACTAACTTCATAGTTTCCTTCTTCAGAATCCCAAAACTTAACATAACTTTTGTCCCATTCGCCGTATACCGGAAAGTTTAATGCTCCAACTCTTGATTCAATATCTACATGTATAGGACCAGTTCCTGCGTCACTTTTAATAAATGCTGCATATTTAGGTGTAATAGCTAACTTATCTGTAATAGGTTTAAACCATTCAAAACGAGGGTCATTGCTGCCACAATAATGCATTTGTATGCCTCCTGGACCAATATGAAACCATCCCTTGTCAGCTTTCATTATATCATCAACTTGCGGTTCGTTTGTATTAAACGGATTAGGTAAATTATCTAAAAGATATTGTTGGCCTAATTCAGGTGTCCAATTTAATTCTGGAAATTCCTTAAAATAAATCATTAGTTTCTTTCCAATCACTTTCCATTATCATCCCAGTAAGTGTTACACGCATGTTCTCGCCTGCATCAGAATCAACTCTAGTTATTCCGTGTACAACTCTTTTATTAATTAGTATTAATCTGTTTGGCTTAGGGCTAACAAACATTCCGAGACCGTAATCTATAATAGGTTTATATTTGTCAGCTTGCTGAAACATTTCCATAGGACTGCTAGTGTTTGTATAACAGTCGTGATGCACAGTACCTTCTTCTAAAGGAAGAACTTGCTGATAGTCTACACTTCCAAGGGGGCATATAAGGAGTGTGCTATCCCAATTTATTTGCCAGTGTCTGTGTAAATAATAAGTGTAAGTTGTAAATCCTAAATCGTTGTGCCACGGGTTTTTACTGTTGACCGGATATGCATGGCAGCGCATCGCAATTTCTATATAGTCTTTAGCAAAAGGTTTTGCTTCGGGGCATTTATTAAGAAATTCTGTAAAGTGTTTAAACCACAGATCACTGTTGTCATTAAAAGGACCTTCAGTGAGCCAACGTTTATTATTTTTATAGTTTGCGCCGTCAGTGTAATGCCAAAATTTATCATCTGCACCTGTTTGACTCCATTTGTCAACTTGTACTTGATTCCAAATTTTATCCCAAATGTCTTGAGGTAAGAAATCATCTATTACTAGTGCTTCTGGTGTGTTTATTACAATATTATACATAAGACTGTCGTTCGCCTTCTCTACTTAAATCTAGTGTTACGCAATGTAATCCGCTATCCCAAAAGTACTTATGTCGAAAATCAAAAGGTATCATATCAACACCGTGTTTTTTAAGTTTACGTTCTACTTCAGGATCATGACCATTAGTTATTACAGTATTAGCATCTATGCTTACTACATTAATATCGAACACAGTCTCGTCTACATAACCGATCCAATGATCTAACCAACTTGTGACTTTATCTTTGTAAAAGTGCTGGATTTTAATATCATTAAAATAATCAGGTAGCGGCTTGCGTTCTAGTTTAATATAGTCCCAACTTTTTAATTCTTCTGGTATTGCACTAGGATCCCAACAGAATAGCAGTCCGGGTTTGATTAGTGCAATTTTTCCGTCTGCATGTCCTGTTCTAGGTATTTCTGCCCATTTAACATCATAGCCTATATTACGTTTTATCCAGTCTAATCCTGCATATGTTCCTCTTCCGTGCTGCCCCGGTGCATAAGGCTGCGTGTGTAACAACATGTCGCCGCACTTAATAATGTTTGCTGCATGCCATAGTATTTGGCCTTCTAGTTGTTCGTACTCCTTGTAGTCGCTTTGTAGTAGCGGCTTAGGCATACTTATATAGTTGCGTCCTTCTTTGAATTTTTTAAGCATAATGTCTAAGAAGTAATCGCTTTCTGTATATCTATTACAGTCTCCACCGATAGTACCTAGTATTGTATTTCCGTACACAACATGAAAATCTCTAGGACATATTGCAGGATAAGGATACTTTGAATTCCAAGTTCTAGTGTTTTCTTTCAATAAGGGCAGTTTTTTAGGCCTATGTACTTTAACATTATAACTTTTAAATATGTCAGAGAGTTTAGAAAAATCTTGTTCTGTTTCCTCTAAAATTTTAGCCATTCCATCTATAAACTTGTTATCGTCAAATTGCTGTAACGATTCTAAATCATATGTAGAACCTACTACAACTTCTGTTAACTTATCCCATTCAGTAAATATCATTTATATGTATTCCACCAATTATTATATGCTTCTATATCTTTATCATATTGTACCAAATCAGAGTTTGATAAAGAAACCATACCTAGACTACTTAACATACTAGTCGAAGGATTAACTTTTTTTGGTAAATTAAAAAGTATATTGTGATCTATTTTTCCAATAAAGCTAGGAATCTCTTCTAACATCGACCAGTTAATACTTTCAATATACTTAGAACTTTCTACATTAACCCAGAATCTTTCATATGGCTGATTATAATCGTAGTAAGAAATTCTGTTTTTAAATTTATCAGTATTTAAATATAAATTACTAACATGTGTAGATAGTTTTATGCCTGAAGATAGATAAACTCCGTGATCACTTATGTGTCCGTGTTTCCTAAAATTTATTTCAACTAGATGTATTTTGTGTTTCTCATCTACTATTACTTGTGCGCAAGTAACACCGAAATTCCAGTTTAACGCATCTAAACATAAACATACATACTCGTACAATTCGTCAATGAAATATCTATTCTCTGTATAATTCATTACCGATTCTTTATATTGCCATAACGATCCATGTTTTTTACTATACTCTGTAGCAAGTAATAAATGATGTTCGCCGGATGCTGTTGCAATATCTATTGTATATTCCGGACCATCAATATATTCTTGTGCTATATAATCGTTAGAATTTAAGGATGGTAAACTAGATAGACTATTCACATAGTATACATTTTCGCTTCCGCCACGACTTTCTTTAGGTTTTACAACTACAGGATATTCTTCTATATTATTAAGACTGTACTGTCTTGTAGTAACAATTCCTTTTTCTCTAAGTAAATTTAAATACAATTCTTTATCTTTGATTATATCAATTGTTTCTAGAGAATTTGATTTTTTGGGTACATAACGATTTTGAAGTTTTAATGCAAGATCAACGCTATCATCTCCACTGGGAATACAGGCAATTATTTTATGCGTTTGCGCATATCGATCTATTACTTCTTTAGTATAAACTTCTTCGTAGTGAAAACTCGTATCATCCTTTCTGTACTTGTTATGTATTGTATTTTTGTCCTCTTCAGACGACCAAAGTATTAATATCTTGTATGTATAATTGTTAAAGACTTCTCTAACTACATCATAATGGTCTCTTGCAGGATTTACTATAACTACTAATTCGTTCATGACAAAAAGTTTTCCATCTTATCGTCTCTAGCAAGATCTAATGTTATACAATGTATTCCGCAGTCCCAGAAAAATCTATGGCGGAAATCAAAAGGTATGCACTCAATACCATATTTTTTACATTTATTAAAGATTTCTTTGTTATATCCGTTTGTTATTACAGTGTTCTCGTCAATACTTACTACATTAACATCAAAGATTGTTTCCATAGGTAAGTATTCAAATCCTACCCAGTGTGGCATATCTTTCATTATAACTTCGTTGTAAAAGTCATTTCTAATTCTATTTTTTACATGTTGGGGTAATTCATGTTTGTCAACTACTATTCTATCCCAATCTTGCATCTCTTTAGGTACAAGACTTTCATCGTGAATCATTAATAATCCAGGTTTTAACAAAGCCATCTTTCCATCTACATGTCCAGCAGCAGGAACTTCGGCCCAGTTAACATCGTACCCAATGTTTTTCTTAACCCAATTAAATCCTGCGTTAGTACCTCGACCTTTTTGATTAATAGGTCGATCTGCATATTCTTGAGTATCATGAGGCCTAGAATGGATTAATGTGTTGCCACACTTTATAATATTTGCAGCATGATATAATGGCATATTATCATGATCGGCGTAGTTTGCATAATGATTCGGAAGTAGCGGCTTAGGCATACTTATATAGTTGCGTCCTTCATTAGCCTTTTCGTTCATAATATTATAGAAAAATAAACTTTCAAGGTATCGATTTGGATCGCCGCCTATCGTTGACAATATGTTATTTCCGTATACTATATGGAAGTCTCGAGGACATATTGCAGGCAATGGATACTTAGTTGCCCATTGATTAGTTTTAATTTCATTCAAAGAAACATTATCTGGTCTACGTACTTTGGCTCCAGCATCTTTGAAGATTTTATTTAATACTTGAAAATCTTCTTCTGTTTCTTCTAATACTTTTTTAAGAAAGTCAGACTCTACTTCGTCAGGGTCGTAAACTTTTCCAACTACTACTTCTTTTAATTTCCCCCATTCTGTCCAAATCATACTTGACTCCATTGCGACGATACATAAGTTCCTTTAGAACCAATATTCATCCCTATACTGATTCTTATACTATCAGTTTTATTTTTTTCTGTAAAGTGTCTAATATATCCCGGAAACATCATTAGATCGTTTTGCTGCACATTCATAGTTTGTGCAAACTCATCAAACGGAAAGTTTATAGGTTGCGAACCTAGTAGTGCTTCTAACGGATGTTGTAATGTTAGATCGCCTGCGTTATCTGTTTTATCTAGATAAAACACGGCTGTAATAGGCGTCGGACCATGAAAATGACTGGGGACAAATCCTCCCCGTGTACTTAACGTTGCCCACATTTCTTGTATGTACGGCTGAAGGTCAGGATGATAGTTTAGTTCTTTCCAGTACTCGGCTAAGGCTGTATTAACTTCTTTTACAAGTAGATCAGACTCTTTCCAAGTTTGCATATGGCGTTCAATTCCATATGTATTAATTGTATTACCGTCTTTCATACCTACTACGCTTATATGATCGCCGTAGTCTTCTACATCCATAAGTTTTAATACTCGTTGCCGAAAACTTTGAAGATTTAAGTCTCCTAAATTTTTCTTGTAAATTGGAATACTAAACATTTGTTCTACATTAGGCATTTTCGGTTATCTCTTTTAAATAGTGCTCAGGCCAATTTTGATAATAATCTGTAGTCTGCAAGTATGCTCTTTTTTTGTTAATATCGTCTTTGTCTTGTATAAAAATACAGTTTGTAAAGTTTTTAACAAAATGACCGCTATTAGTAGTACTTTTAAAGTACAGAAGATTGTCATTTTTTGCTGTTAATTCTTTTATTACTTGATCAACATTTAATAAATTATCATTTAACCAGGCTACTCCTAGTTTATACTGTTTGTTGTCAAACTTTGCACAAGCATCAAATACGTCTTGAGTTGCATCGATAAATTGTATTTCATTTTTCAACCTAGCTGTTTTAGCAAACGGACATACTGGATATCCGTTATCTTGCACAGGCTCTATATATTCTATTGCCCAGGTTAGAAAGTTATGTTTAAATTCATCGTATGTCATGGCTATAGAATATTTATGGTGTAGAAGTGTGTTATTTGAGTAATGTGGCTACTAGGTGTACGCGATCTTCGAGACTAGCATTCATTGCAGTATGCTTTACTAAAGTATTAGTAAGCCACCAAGTATGCTGCGGAAGATGTTTTATTTCTTCTTCAATGATCATAAAACAACCTTCTTGTGTTTTAATAGGATAGTGTATGCGTTTAGTATCATCCACGTGCCAACTTAAACAAGTCTTAGGTGGGCTTTTCATTAGTCTAACTCTGCCTACATTATAATTTTCTTTTAATACATTGTAAAGATCTTCAAACACAGTATTTTTAAATACGTTACACAAATTTGTAAAGTCTGCTTCTTTTAACGGTGTTTCTCTTTTAGCAGGTATATGGCGCATATGACCTTTTTCGTCATAAACTTCTTCACCATTGGACCAATCATAAAACAAACTTCCTGCTCCATATAAAAAATTATCTTCCTCGCCTTTTACAGTATTGATACAAATTTGATTTAAATCTGTCCAATGCACAACTTTATCTTCAAGCATATTATCTAATATGCTTTTTATATCATAGTTCGGAAGATTTAATTTTTCAAAATTCATTCTAATTTTCCAAATGCGTATATACGTTCTGCACAAAAGAAACAATAACCACAATGTTTCCATTCATGAAAATGTTTTTGTTCTAACTTATGTTCTTGCCATCTAGTTTCACAACTATAGCTCAAAGGATATAAGTCGTCTAGTCTATTGTAATATTTATAAACTTTAGAAATCAGTTTTTTATCTCCATGAACAAAAGGTCTAATATTGATAAAATGTCCTGTATCAATTACATTTTGTCCATATTTGTTTTTTCCTAAGTCTCTATCAAAATCTCTTGTTACTATATGCTTCTTAGTCAACTCAAATAATTTATCGTCTGGATAATATTGTCTTATAAATTCTAAAAAATCTTCTTCAACAGGATTACTAGTTAATCCATTGTACACTGCATCAAAATTAAACTTTGTATGACTTTCTATTATTAGATTTTTTTGCTCTTTTATATACCAATCTGCTGTTTGACGATTAGTGTGTTTTTTAGAATACTTAACAATATGTTCTTGTGGACTTTTTCCTGTTAGTTCTGTAACTTTAGCTATAATACGTTTTGCACCTTTACTATACCAATTTTTAAATTGAGTATCTAAAGTCATAGGATAAATTTTTACATCATCTCTGTCTTTAAAGTAATCACATATGGCATAATACATAATGGCGCTATCGGCACCACCTGATAGTTTAACACCTATTGATGTCCAATCATCATTAAAATTAAATAAATGTTTCATCGTGTTCCAATCATTTTAATCTACCAAACGCCCACTGGCGCTCGTTACACCACCAACAATCTCCGCAGTGTTCCATACCAGGAGATTGTCCGCCGATAATTTCATTCCACTCACAACTTCGTGTTATTGGAAATAAGCTATCTAGCAGATTATACTCTTTATAAATTTCTGCAATTTTTTTCTTATCAATGTTTGTCCAAGGAATATAACTAAATCCGTATCTAAACACATCTCTATTTTCATCCGGATTGCGCATTTCATGATAAAAATCTTCAGAAAAAGATATTCTATCTGTTTTAGGAGGCAAATTAGTAATACCAGCATATAGTACATTAAACTCTTTTTTATCTAAGTACTCGAACGGTAAGCGTTCAATATATGTATCAATAAAATCAGGCGAATAATCTATATGATGTTCAAAATTATAATTGCCAGTTAGTTGCGCACATTTATAAACTACATTTACTGCTGATTTTGCTCCTGTTATTTGTTTTGTTCCATCTGCAAGTGTAAAAATATGTAAACGATCTTTTGAGTATTTTAAAAGGAAATATAAGAGAAGAGCACTATCTGCGCCGCCGCTAACACTTATAGCGTTAGGTCCGTTGTATACGTTAAATTCTACGCCACACAAATTATGTGTTTCAACAATGTCTTCCTCATTCATAAACTTCTACCCTTTTCATTGAGTTATAAGTGCATAAATCATTTATAACTTCTTCTCTAGATCTATTAGTTTCTAACATTGCTATAGGAATATTCCCTATAGCGTTTTTAGGATCCCCTTTTATAAATCCTAGTGCAGTTAAATAATTATTGTTTTGATCCCACCATATATCCATTGCATTTAAGAATTTGTCTACATTGTTTTGACCACGATCGTGAAAATATGCTGTAAAATCTGGGCTATACCATCTGAGAGGGCGTATATTATCTTCTCCAACTATATCGTCGTCGTCTTTAAAAACATCGTATAGTGGTTTTCCAACTTCACAGTAGTTTATATATACTTCGCCGAATTTTCTATTAAGAGTAAAATGTTCATAGTCTTCGTCTAATAATTGAACTCGTTGTCTGTCACTAAATCTTACAACAATTCTTGGGTAATAATTAGTAGTAGTTTGTCTATAAAAATTTTCTGCTCTGTGTATAATAACATTATAACGCTCTAATGCACTACGTTGTTGTTCGTTTGCATTTTGCCAATAATCTCCTGGCGTAAGTGTTCCACCTCTTAGATCTTCAAAATAATGATGTAAATGATTTAATTGTTCTTGTGGCATTCCTACAAATGCTGTATGATGTATAACAGTATTAGTGCTGTTTATAGTTTCTATACAGATGTTTAGTTCATCAACTAACTTCTCTTCATCCCATTCACCGTTTGGAAAATTGTATAATCTATCTGGTTCTTTAACTGTATTGTCAATTTCTAAAACTTGTTGTTTTAATAAATTGTACCATCTTGTAGAAATAGAATTATTATATACATTATACTTTAATATATATTCTTCATTTAACCTGTTAGTAAATACGACTCCAAACTTCATTATCAATCCAATCTAAAAAATTCTCTAGTCATTGGCCCTATTACGTCATTGGCCTTCATTTTGCGTTGAGTAAGCAGTACATTAAATTCATGCTTAAGACGTTCATTAGAATAATTGTTTGTACCAAGACTTATTGTATTACGTAACTCGTCTGTTTTTATTTCATTTTTTACAGCATTAATTATATGTGCAGGTAAATTCTGATAGTTCATTAAATGTGTACTAGGTTTTATTTCGCAACTATATCCTACAAAATGTCTATGTTCCCAAAAGTATTGTTCTATTTCTGGTAAAAATTCAAAATTGAATATATTAACTAAATTAGTAATACTTATACTTACATTTGGAAATCTCTCTATATTAGATTTCAAATATTCAATATTAGCTTCCATTTTCTTCCAGCTGTGCGGCCATCTTATAAATTCATAATTATTACCAATACTATCAATACTAAGCCTTAAATGTGCGCTTTTAGTTTTACCTAAACGAGAAAAAATTTCATCATTAAGAACAGTTCCGTTTGTAGTAACTTCTAAATGTAAATCTCTACAATAATCTTGATCAATAATTTCTCCAATTTTATCCCAATTCTCTTTTAAAAAAGGTTCACCACCTATTAGTTTAAGAGTGTGAACTTTGTAATGCTTTAGTATTTCTGCAACAACATCTGAAGTATTTTTAGAGCCTGCTGCTGTTTTATTTACTAACGGTATCCACGATTCTGGTCGATTTTCTTTATCCAATTTACTAGACAATTTATCAATTAGGCTACTTGCATTACTACTACAAAATGGACAAGCTAAATTACAACTATTACCTAACACAACATCTAATTTGTTTATATCATAGTTTTCATATTCTGTTACTCGATTTAATTTTATTCTAGGACTATCTACTCCTTTATTTTCGCAATTTTTACATGCCAAACATGCAGGATGTAAATCGTCGTTAGATTCAAAATAATCTCTAAAATACTGTAAAGGCATGAGCTGCATTATATCTTTTGGCGAATCTATTTTTACAGGCTTAGATATGTCGGAAGGAATTATCTCGTGATTTAAATGACAACAAGGTTTAAGATTAGCATATAGGCCGGTGGGATAATCGTAAAGTCTTATACGAATTCCTTTTTCAACATAACCACAATGGTTGTCTTTCACTATTTTTCTCCTATTCTCATATATCTAGTATACTTAGGCAAATCTATCGAACCTTGATACAACACTTTTTGCATTGGTGTTGCTCTAGCAAACTCATCTAAATCAATACTACAGTTTACATGTTCAGGCAAATCAAAATAGTTATTAGTTTGTAATACAACTGTTGTGCCTGCAGGTATTTTTTCGTACCAGTAATTAAAATCAAAAATATGCTCACAACTTGTGTTTATGATAGTATCAGGAATATCTACAAGATTCTGAACAGTTCCGTTTGACTTTTCAGTATCATAATGCAGAGGATATTTCATATTTAAAATATCTAATGTGCTAGCTTTGAACTTCCAATTATCCATAGTTTTTAGTCTGTTAAATGTTTCAGCTATGCCAGCACACGATTTGTCGATATCAAAACTTCTAATTTTATCTAGTTTTACATTACTTTCAAATAAAAATGTTGCTAGACTACCGTACCATCCTGCACATATAAACACAGTGCCTAATTCCATGTTAATTTTTTCTAATTCGTTTACAAGCCATCGCTTAGATTCTATTTGTCCCTTTGAAAACAAATCTTGTATATCTATATTAGGGTACTTGTTTAGAACTTGTCCAAAATTATCAAAGAATTCACTATTATGTATTGACATCAAACTGTTCCTTTAGCCAATCAAAATCATTTATAAGACTAATATTGCTCCTATTAGAAACCCCAAACTTCCTGCCAGCATTAGCGCCATTAAGAGCGTAGCTGCCATAGCGTTCCTTAGATCCTTTTGTACACCATGTTTCAAGTCTTTGTTCTGTTTCATTATTTTTCTGCCTGTCAATTATTTTACTGCTAAGTTTAGCACATTCTCTAAATGCACTTTTCCAAGTATTAAACGGATCAGTGTTAAATGCTGTAATATTTGCAACGTTAGGTACTGCTTTGAACTTACTACTAATACTAGTTGTCATATCGGGCTTATTAATATCCATATCAATTGTTAACTTACGTGGGAAAAGTTTTACGCCGCCATAGCCATATTCTAATTCATTAATAGGATTCTTTGCTCTCCATACATGTACATGATCTAATTGATGCTCAGGTACTTCGTAGTCAAAGTTAAAGTCGTCTAATATAAGTGCATCGGCATCTACAATCCAGAACATCTTAGTGAAGCATTTCTTTGCTGCTGAGATGTGTGCCTGATGTATTCCTTTAACTCCGTGTACACGCTTAGCCATAGGAAATCTAGTCTTAAGGGCAGCGTAGTTCGCATCTGCACTAGGTTCTTGATAACTTATGAATACAATGTCGTACATAATTATCCATGTCTCGTGTTACCGTAGTGTATTACTTTACAATTTGCATTTACATAATTACGCCATGGATCAACTACTACGCTGTTATT
>Ga0228675_1000364_pt1 | contig 21219 bp, 23 predicted proteins | sample 36D_rmetaG_FD_182786 | JGI IMG/M metagenome (GOLD analysis project Ga0228675, IMG submission 182786) | Seawater microbial communities from Monterey Bay, California, United States - 36D_r | ecosystem: Environmental > Aquatic > Marine > Coastal | place: USA: California | collected 2016-10-05
AAATCACCCGCCAGTCACGGATCATTCCGGCCCAAACACAGCAAATCCGCTCATTGCAAAGTGAGCACTGTTCATTGGGCAAGCTGTGCGAACGCAATTCAAACACTGTGTTTGCGATTGTAGTGTTAACACTGCATTTTAAAACACAGTGTTTGGTAAAAATAGCAAACACTGCATTTCCAAACACCGTGTTTGCCTTTTTATTGCATTGTATCAGTGGGTTAATTTTCTCACCAAGGAACTTTCCACACGATTAAACATACGCATGAACCCCAGTGTGAGGGCTGCACGTCACCTCGAGCGCTTATCCGATAGCCCATTGAGCGTGGGAGTGTTCGCGATATCTGATGGTGCCGATGCTGGCTAAAACACAGATCAATCCGGTCCAAACACAGTGATGAGGTTTAGAGTTCAAACACAGTGTTTGGCTTATTACAAATTAATATCAATGACTTAATTTTTACCGACGCAAGGCTTTGAGTGGCATAGTACCTCACACAACTGCATAATCTCAGCCATGAACCTCACTCAGCGCCAATTCCAGCAGTCCAATCAAAGCCTTCACATACGCAACATCACCCAGAGGGTCTTCACATATGGCCTTGAGCTTGGCCACTTTGATGTGGCGATAAGCTTCTTCCAACAGTTGATGTTTGGTTTTGAGCTCCAAGAGCTTTTTGTGGAAGGCTGGATAGCGGGACGCAATGCGCCATAGATACTGCTCATCAACCTCGCATTCAAACAACACAGACACGGGAAGGGCCTGCTTGTGTATAAAAGTCAGCACATCAGTTTCTAATTCCAAGATGCGCACTGGCTCATCTAGTGCGTTGTCTTGCATGACGTGCATGTTGTAACGGCTCTCACGCCCCAATTGAGCATAGAGCAACTGTTTCAGTTTGTTCAGCTTGGCGATCTCGGGCTCAGTGTCTGGGGGCAGGGGGGCAGCGCTACCAGCTAGATCTGTTATAAGTAGGCTTAGATATGTTGTAATATCGTTCAAGCATGGCTCCGTAAGTTTGAACAGTCGGAACAAAATCGCCGTTTATACCCAATTATACTGCTCAGTTTGGGTTGGATTCAATTCTAACGGGATCTGTGGCTGTGCAATATGTTGTAATACTGACCGCGCTAAGCTGGGCTTTAGTGCAGGTGTTGAGCCCTTAGCGTGAGCGCAGTAGCAATTAACTGCGCAGTTTTGCCTGAGCTGAACCGCACAGCCCAAAACCTCATAGAATGTGTATTGTATGAGGTTTTTGCTTAACTTATTGAATTCATTGACGGACCATTCACGGCCATTTCCGGTCGTCCAACCAATACCTCAGACTTTATACTCAAAGCACACAAAAACTTAGGTTTTGAGGGGATCAGCACATGCGTCAAGCACAGACATTGAACGAGGCGCAGCTGCGCAGGGTTATACAGTACTGTCGCAGTCGTCGACATCCAACACGTGATGAAACGATTATACTGGTCAGCTTCTACGCAGGGCTGAGGGCCAAGGAGATTGCTGCGCTCACAGTCGGCAATGTGTTTGATGAAGCGGGTAACGTGCGTGAGCAGTTCATTCTCAGCGCAGCACAAAGCAAGGGTGGGCACACACGCACGGTGTATTTGAACCAGCGGCTTCGTAAAGCATTTGGAGACTATGGGGCAATTAAATACTTGGGCGACCCACAGCGCCCACTGTTTGAGAGCCAAAAGGGCGGGCACTTCTCAGCCAACACTATGTGTCAGCTGTTCCTCGATATCTATAAAGCTGTAGGTCTCAAAGACGCATCAAGCCATTCGGGAAGACGCACATATATTACCCGCTTGGCCAACAAGGGCGTCGGGGTGCGTTTGCTGGCAGAGCTGGCGGGGCATTCGCATATCTCGACGACACAGAGATATATCGACGTAAACGCTGAGCAGTTGAGTGAGGCGGTGGAGTTGTTGTAGGAACTTTCGGCCCATACCGGCCACTCGATGCGACCCCGGATTGCTGCGGTTGCAGCCCGCTTACCGGCCATTCGCCGCGCGTGCGAAATCGAGCTGACGGCGAACTCACAGTCTGCGGACCAAGCTGCCATTCAATTCGTTCACACGAATGTCTGCTGTTGGAGTGGAGCATTGATCATCGCTTTGAAACACGCACAGGCAGCTTGCTCGAGGCCTTCATCTCTTTGAGTGACAGGTTCGAGCGAATGCTGGTTACACCAGGCAGACGCCGCAATGTGCTGTCAACAAAGGCGCTGTAGTCGTCCAGATCGCGTGCGACCACGATCAGCAGGAAATCATCCTCGCCCGTGGTGTTGTGGCAGGCGAGAATATTGGGCGTGACCTCGATAATTCGCTGGAACTCGGCTGTGGCAGTCTGATCGTGCTCTGAACAACTGAGCTGTACGAAGGCCATCACGCCGAGCCCGAGCTTTCGACGATTGAGGTGTGCCTGGTAGCCCTCGATAATGCCCGCCTCTTCCAGTTTCTTGAGCCTACGCCAACAGGGCGTTTCGCTCATGTGCAGGTGCTCGGCCAATTTGGCGTTAGTCATGCGCCCGTCGCTTTGAAGCAATTCGAGAATCTGTGCGTTGACTGGGTCGATGCTGGACAAGGGAAGAGTTTCCTCAATAACCCCTCATGTTGAGGGCTTTCTGCTCAAAATAATCACAATAAAGGGTAGAATAGCAAGGTAATTTCGTCGCTATGTGATAACTTCCACTCAACCAGTCGATACAACCGAAAGACCCTGCCATGAAAGCTGTCCTGTTCGAAAAATTCCAAGAAGCCCCCAAGGTCGTAAACGTGGCAGACCCGTCACCGGAACCGCATGGTGTCGTCCTGAAGGTCGAGGCCACCGGTGTGTGCCGCAGCGACTGGCACGGTTGGATGGGTCACGACAGTGATATCGAGCTTCCTCACATCCCCGGCCACGAACTGGCCGGTGTGGTCGAGGCGGTTGGCAAGGACGTAAAGAACTGGAAGGTGGGCGACCGGGTTACCGTGCCCTTCATCTGCGGCTGCGGGTCGTGCAGCGAATGCCATGCGGGTCATCAACAGGTGTGCCTGCATCAGGAGCAGCCAGGCTTCACCCATTGGGGCAGCTTTGCGGAATATGTGCCGATCCATCAGGCTGACCTCAATGTGGTCGCCTTGCCTGAAGCGATGGATTTCGCCACCGCTGCCAGCCTGGGGTGCCGGTTCGCCACCTCGTTTCGGGCCGTGATCGACCAGGGCAAGGTCAGCGCGGGCCAGTGGGTCGCCGTGCATGGCTGCGGTGGCGTTGGTCTTTCCGCTGTGATGATCGCCAGCGCGGCAGGGGCGAATGTGATCGGGGTCGATCTCGACCCGGCGAAACTGGCTCTGGCCAAGGAGCTTGGCGCTGTCGCAGCCATTGACGGCAAGGGCGACGTGGTCGAGGCGATTAAGGAGATCACCAAGGGCGGTGCGCATGTCTCGCTTGACGCGCTTGGCCATCCCGCCACAATGACCAACTCGATCCTCTGCCTGCGGCCACGGGGCAAGCACATCCAGGTTGGTCTGATGCTGGGTGATCACGCGGCTCCTGCTGTGCCAATGCCCAAGATTGTCGGTCAAGAGATCGAATTGCTCGGCTCGCACGGGATGCAGGCCCATCGCTATGGCGCAATGCTCGATATGGTCGAAAGCGGCAAGCTGGACCCAGCCCGGCTGGTCGGTGACAAGATCGGCATCGACGCCGCCCCCGAGGCCCTGATGAACATGGACAAGTTCCAGTCAATCGGCGCAACGGTCATCACGAGCTTCTGAACCATGGACAAGATAGCATTCATCGGCGGCGGCAACATGGCGTCGGCCATTATCGGAGGGCTGATTTCCAGCGGCTGGACGCCCTCACGGATCACGGTTGTCGACCCGAACGCGGATCAGCGGGACCGGCTGGCAGAACAGCACGGTGTTCACACAACTGACGACGTGGCCAAAGCCGCTGCCGCTCACATCATCGTGTTGGCCGTCAAACCTCAGGTCATTGCGGCTGTGGCACAACAGATGGACGCAGACCTGTCTGGCAAACTGATCCTCAGCATTGCCGCCGGGGTTACGATTGCATCGCTCGAAGGGTTCTTTGGTCCGGTGGCCATCGCCCGTACCATGCCCAACACGCCCGCCTTGTTGGGGCTAGGGGCGACGGGGCTTTACGTCAACGACCACACGACCGAAGCACAGTGCGCAGCGGCCAAAGCCATCATCGAGGCCTTCGGCATTTGCGTCACCGTCGAACGTGAAGACCTTCTGGATGTTGTCACGGCTGTATCAGGCAGTGGTCCCGCCTATTATTTTCTGATGCTCGAAGAAATGATCCGGGCCGGCACCGCATTGGGTCTGCGCCCGGCGGATGCCAAGGCGCTGACCCTGCAAACGGCGCTTGGTGCTGCCACCATGGCCACCAAGGGAGATGCGCCAGAGGTTCTCCGAGCCCGTGTCACATCGCCCAATGGGACAACCCATGCGGCCATTGTGTCGATGCAAGAGAACGGCTTTGGGGACGTGATCGCCAAGGCAATGACCGCCTGCCGCGACCGGGCCATCGAATTGGGGAAAGGATAGATAGAACATGATCATTCGATGGTGGCGGGCCGTTGCAGGCTCTCAAGTGGTGCTTCAGCAATATGCGGACCATTTGGAACGCACGACCTTCAAAGAGATGGCTGTATTGCCCGGTCATCTTGGCGCGTCTCTTGCCGTCAAAGTGAATGGAACCGATTACGAACTGGTCGTGACCAGCCTTTGGTCTGACCTTGCTTCAGCCGGGCATTTTGAACAGGGGGCATTCGACGACGCAGTGGTCAAGCCGAGCACCCAGAAGCTTCTGAAATCCTTTGACTTGAAGGTTGAATACTTCGAGACGCTGGTAACGACAGGTATATTGGACAAGGGCTGACGCAGGATGTTTGAACAGGTTGAGGAATATCCCGTCGATCCCATCATGATCGGAGCGGAATACTTTGCGCAGGACCCGCGTTTCGACAAGCTCAATCTGACGGTGGGAATCTACCAGGACGAAATCGGGCAAACGCCGGTAATCAAGGCAGTGAAGCTAGCCGAACAGCGGCTGGTCGACACGCAAACCAGCAAGTCCTACCTCGCCCTGACGGGGGACGCAGAGTACTGCCGTGTGTTGGGTCAAGAAATTCTCGGGCCCGACCTCTATGACGACAGCTTCGTGGCCGCGCAAACCTCGGGTGGGGCGGTGGCTCTGCGTGTCATGGCCGATCTTCTTGCACAAATGCCCACCCGGCCAACCATCTGGCTACAAACGCCGACCTATGGCAACTATGTCCCGATCCTGACTGCGGCGGGCGCACTTTTCAAATCCGTACCCTATTACGATCCCATCCGGCGCGAGATCGTGTTCGATCAGATGCTTGAGGGGTTGAATGCAGCCCAACCCGGCGATGTCTTCTTGATGCAGGGTGTCTGTCACAATCCCACTGGTGCCGACATGACGCCGGATCAGTTCGAGGCACTTCTCGATCTACTTGAGGATCGCGGGATCGTCCCTTGGATCGACCTCGCCTATCTGGGCTTCGCCCGAAGCTGGGACGCCGATTGCACCATGGCCCGCAAAATCGCAGTGCGGTTTCCCGAATGCATCGTCTGCGTCACCCTTTCCAAATCATTCGGTATTTACCGCGACCGGGCAGGGGCGCTGTTTGTGAAAACGCGCGCGGGCGACCGGGACCGAATACACCGAGCCGTGTCCGCAATCGTCCGATCTGGCGCATCTCATGCGCCGGATCATGGCCCATCGGTGGTGCGCACGATCTTGCAAGACGACAGCCTCAAGAGGCTTTGGCTGGGTGACCTGGATCGGATGCGGACACGCGTCGCGGAGGTGCGCCAACGGATTGTCGAGACCGAGCGCGACCTCCTTGGCACTAATCAGCTCGCCTACATCGCGAAGCAATCTGGCATGTTCTCACTGTTGCCGTTGACCGACGCACAAGAGGAAGCCCTGACCCGCGATCACGGCATCCATGTCGTGAAGGGCGGGCGCGTGAACGTTGCTCGATTGGGAGCGGATGACATCACGAAGCTGATCATAGCGATCTCAGACGTAACGTCCGTCAAGTAAGATTTGGCTTGCAGCAATATCGGTCAGCCGAAATAAATCTGGCCCGTCAACAAGGCAAAGCAGACGCTCGCACGAGCTGCAGCATCAGTCACTCTGGGCTCTCAGCGGTCATGCGGTGTTGCAGCAATCTAACCGGTTTCAATTCAATCTGAATGTCGGCTTCCTCGAAACTGACTCGATCAGCGTGCATCTGCAGAGAACGTCCGGTATCCGCCAAAGATGCAGCTTTCTATCAATTGCTAGTGTCTTGCTGGTCCACAAACTCATCGCTACTCAGCTCATACCTTCTGCCCGTGAGCATGTCCTTCTTGAGGCGCGGCGTGAGGTGACTGTAATGCCGCTCAATCATGCCAATACTGGTGCCCATCTGCACAGCCAACGCGTGGATATCCATTCCGTCATTTAGTAGGGCAAAGGTCGCATAGGTGTGGCGCAGACTGTACAGCGTGCGGTTCTGCCCCGTACGCAGACATGTGATCAGCCCTGTGTCTGTTAGGAACTTGCGGAAGGTCTGGTGGATGTTTTTTGAGACAGTACCATCAGGCAGTCTGAACACGGGCAGATCAATGCGTTGCTTGAGCAGGTCTTCAAAAGGGATGTGCCTAAGATCCTCTGACCGCTCGTGTATGCGCTTGAGATAGTTGATCGTGCCTGACCTGCAGATGATATCCCTGCGACCAGTCTTGCCAGTCACGCTCATCTCCAAATACTGCAGATCCTTTTCTTCAAACAGCGTCACATGCTTCCACTTGAGGTTTAGCGCCTCTGTGCCGTGGCGCATGCCCGTATTGGCCATGATCAACACGTAGTCACGCATAAGGTGCCGCATGTCTGTGGGTTTGCCTGCTTTGCCAGTATCAATCCAGCTGGGCAGCTTGCGGATAAGTGTAGCGTACTCCTCACGGGTAAAGTCAGGACGTCGTTCGCTCTTCTCACCACGGTTCACCAGCAGTGGTACATTCTTGTGCGCGATAAAGCCCCGCGCTACTGCTTCTTCAAACACACGGTTCATTGCTGAGTTGTGAGTGTTCAGCGTTGAGGCCTTAGGCTCACGACCCATCTTAGCCCGTCGCCACTCGCAAAACTGCTGCACCTTCTCATAATCAATGGTGGTCACATACTGTGCGCCAAAGAACGGGATAAGGTAGCGCTCAATACACACGATGTAGTCTGCAAATACCTTGCGCCCTAAACCTGCATCCAGCTGTTTGCGCATATCGGCAATCGCCAGCTTAGCAACATCAGAGAACTTCTTGGTAACAACGGGGAGGTCATTCTTGTGGCGGAACTTGTACTCAAGAAACGTATCCCGCGCATACTCCTTGGCCTCAGCCAAATCGCGCTTGCCAGTGCTGATGCGGATTGTGTGCCCATCAATCACAAAGGCAGCCTGCCAACGCTTGCTACGCTCACGGCGATACACCCGCACCTCGCCGTCCAGTATCAGATGTGTGTCATCCCGCAGCTGCCGCATGTCCTGCTCCTCACAGCAACACTACGGCAGGGCGTACCAACAAGTCTACGAAAGTGTGTGTTTAGGGGCGGACGTTCGCTGCGTTCTGCATTAAGGTCTGCTACGCGGACTTTGCCGACATTGATGTTTAGCCATGTTGCTGGCGCAGCATTCATTCGCTCTTGCAGCACAGCCATCGCTGCGTTGCGGCCCAAGCCGCCAGAGCGGACATTCAGAATGCGTCAAGCGCCAGGAGTCTGCTACACTGCTGCATGACCGAGGTGAGCCCATCGTTCCAAGTGCTGAACCTTGCGCGAGCAACCTCTAAGCGTCGCCTTTTCCAGCTATGCAAGCGCCATCGGAGCTGAGATCTATCGCCGTAAGCTCTTGACACAATGACAGCGCAACTTCAGCGACGGCATTAATCAACTCCTTTTGAATTGGTCGGATGCGTTAGGTGCCTGTGACGTAGAACTCCAGAATGTCTGGCGCGACACCCACGCCGTTGACCGGCGTGACATCTTGAGGGCAAGCCGACATCACGGCGATGACGTCCATATCGGCGCGAAAGGCCATTTGATCACCCGGCTTTGACACTGGCGGCGCGAAACTGGTGCTTCCGTCAGCCTTCACAGGTACGTTCATCCAAAGATTGAAAGGGGCGGGAATAGCAGGCGCTTTGAGGCCGATGGCCATCAGCGCCTGTCGAAGATTATCAGCACAATTATCGTGATATACCGTGCAGCCCAATTGCTGGTACCGGGCATGATCGCAGCACGCAATGATCGTGTCGTGCACACCAACCGATGTGTCTTCCATGATTGTCATCAATGGGCGACGCAGGTTGGAGGTCACACCGTCACCTACTTTAGGGAAGATCGAGCCTAACGCGGTGTGCAAATGCTCCATCGAAGAATACTCGCCCACATCATCTGCTGCAAATACCCAGAAATCGCACACTTGATGGCCGCTGGGGTTTATTACTGCCAGCTGCTGCCCTGCGCGGACACGCACCGCCACACCGCATCGCGCGTCGATCGTGTAGGTGTGGTTCATTTTAGGTGTACCGTCAGCGGAAATAGCAATCTCAAGACTGCGGTTCGTACCATCAGGACTAGAGGGGTCGAACGATGCCATTGGCAGGGGCTTTCATGGATTATGTATAGACACTTGCATTGCGTCGGCGAGGGACCATGCACAAAGGAGCATAGACAACTCTCAGCACATTGGAATGAACCAAACGCGCACCTTCACTAAGACGTTCTGGCGATCAGCCCCCTTGCGTGGTCCAGTTTGATATTCCTTGGTTTGCAGGACCGCCGGCGGTCTCTTAGCAATTCACTTTCTTCATTTCCAAATCATATGAACGAATAAGCACAATAAATTTTCTAAATCCCACTGCCAATGGTAGCGTCCCAGCAACAACCGAGATTGAGAATTGAGATGGATCGAAACGACTTTAAACAGAATTTTGGCGCAACTGGTCCAGTTATCCTTCCTGTAATTCATGTCCTTGACAGCGAACAGGCAGAGCAAAACATCAAAACAGCGGTTGCTGGCGGTTGCTCGGGCGTTTTTCTGATCAACCATGACTTCGAGAAGGAGAAGCTGGTCCCAATCATCAAGGAGATGCGGCAGGCGTTCCCCGATATCTGGCTTGGCGTAAATTTCCTCGCCGTGACCGGCAAATACGCCTTCCCCATTCTCGGGGAACTGCAAAAAAATGGGTGCAAGGTCGATGGCTACTGGGCCGACGACGCACGTATGGATGAACGCCGCGCGGAGCATGATCAGCCCGAAGCAGATGAGATCGACGCAATCCGCGACTCCAGCGGTTGGACCGGGCTCTATATCGGCGGCACCGCGTTCAAAAAGCAGCGAGACGTCGATCCAGCACAGTATGGCAAAAGCGCGCGCATCGCGACGAATTACATGGACGTCGTTGTAACCTCCGGCGTGGCGACCGGTCATGCAGCCGACGTGAGCAAGATCGACACATTCCGCGAGCATTGCGGCGACACTGCGCTTGGCCTTGCATCCGGCATCACACCTGAAAACGCAGCACAATACGCAGATGCGGTAGACCTTTTCATGGTCGCGACCGGCATCAACCATGACGGCGATTTCTACAATATCGATCCTGAGCGCCTGAAGCGGCTCATGGACCTCACACAGACATAAGGGAGAGAAAAGATGGCTCAAGACAAAGGACCCAGATACGATCGTTGGTACTTTTCGCTGATGGCACCGAACACCAAAGGCGACAAGTTTGCATGGCTCGATCCGACTTCGATCTACATCAATGGCAAAGCGTATCATGATTTGCTTGACGACCTTGTTGCCGATCTAGATGCCGATGAGATTGACGTCATCGCTGGCCTCGATGCGATGGGCTTCGTCTTAGCGGCGGGCATTGCGGCCCGTATCGGAAAAGGATTTCTGCCCATTCGCAAACCCGGAAAGCTCTGCGTGGACACAGACAGCGCGTCTATGACCAACTACTCGGGTCAAACCCAGTCGATGGAAATGCGCCTGCCGGCCTTTGCACCGGGAACGCGGGTGTTGTTGGTGGATCAGTGGGTCGAAACGGGCGGCACGATGCATGGTGCTGTCCAGCTGGTTGAGCAGCAAAAGGGCACGGTTGCAGGCATGGTGGCGATTGTCATGGAAGAGAATGACAACACAAAGTCCTACCGGGAAAAATACAAGGTCGTCACCGCGATCCAGCCCGGCACCGAATGGCAGCGTCAGGCAAACGCGCAATATCTTGAAAGCTTCAAGACTTACAAACCCGAGATGGCGTTCCCAATTTAGGGGACTTCTCTGGCGCACATCATCACACACTCACTCACGAGGGGCTCGACAGATGAAATTGATCTGTGGAAATAGTAACCGTCCGCTTGCCGAAGCGATTTCCGCGCATATGCGTGTCCCTCTGGCAGAGTGCAATGTGCGCCGGTTTGCTGATGAAGAAGTCTTTGTTGAAATACAGGAAAACGTGCGGGGAGATGATGTCTATGTCATTCAATCCACCTCCTATCCCGCCAACGACAACCTGATGGAACTGCTGGTGCTTATCGACGCGCTGCGCCGATCCTCCGCCGGGCGCATCACCGCTGTGATCCCTTATTTTGGCTACGCACGACAGGATCGCAAATCAGCACCCAGAACGCCGATCACAGCGAAGCTGGTTGCGAATATGATAACTCAGGCGGGTGCACATCGGGTTCTGACAATGGATCTGCACGCAGGGCAAATTCAGGGATTTTTCGACATCCCTACGGACAATCTTTATGCGGTGCCGGAAATCGTCCGGGATATCGAAAAGCAGAAGGACCGAGACAATGTGATGGTCGTCTCACCAGACGTGGGGGGCGTAGTGCGCGCCCGCGCCTTGGCGAAACGTCTCTCGACTGGCCTGGCAATCGTGGACAAGCGCCGCGACAAGCCCGGCTCGTCTGAGGTGATGAACATCATCGGGGACGTTTCAGGCAAGTCATGTATGTTGGTCGACGACATCATCGACTCTGGCGGTACACTTTGTAGTGCTGCAACGGCCCTTTTGGAAAGCGGAGCCGCAGAGGTTTCTGCCTATATCACCCATGGTGTTTTATCCGGCAAAGCAGTCGACAGGATCAACGCTTCTGATCTATCGTCCTTGGTTATCACCGACACAATTGGCGCAACCGACGCGGTCACTGCATCATCGAAAATCCGCGAGATTTCAATTTCGCCGATGTTCGCCAAGGCCATCACGCGTATCGCCAATGGAGAGTCTGTCAGCGTGTTGTTCGAATAGAGGGTGACCAAGCGGATTACATAAAGCAAATTTATCGTTGCCCGCGCCTAATTTTTAGCACTAATGTTTTTGTATGGGCGCGGTCAACCTTTCAACAGAGCTCCTGAGAGCCTTCATCACCGTGATTGAAGTGGCAAGCTTCACGCGCGCGGCCGAGATACTCGGCCGGACACAACCGGCGATCAGCCTTCAAGTGAAGCGCTTGGAAGAAGCTGTTGGCTATCCGCTTATTGCGCGGAAAGGCAAAGAGATCTCGCTGACGGAACGGGGTGAGGCCCTGGCAATACATGCGCGTCAGATCCTCCGCCTGAACGATCTGGCGATGGCAGAATTTGAGCAACGTGATCCTGCTGCAAGATTGCGGGTCGGGTTGCCTGTGGACTATGCAGTAAACACCCTGCAAGCCTGCCTGACAGATGTCGTCCGACAATTCCCGGATACACAGATCGAAATTCGATGTGACCTTTCAAAGCATCTGCTGATGGCAATGCGCAGCAACGAAATCGACATCGCCGTGGCGCTGTTTGACGGTGACGACCAACAGTTTTTGTTCCGCAACTGGAAGGAACAACCAACATGGGTTGGTGCCAACGCATTCGAAATCCCGGAAAACACCGATATCCCTCTCGTCGCTCATCCCTATGGCTGTGTTTACCGCGATCGCATGGCCACTGCTTTGAAGTTGGCAGGAAAGAGTTGGCGCATAGCCTACTCCAGCCCCGGCATTGGCGGCGTTCAACGTGCGGTCCAGGATGGCCTTGGCCTTTCTTGCCTCACCGCTCCGACGGTCCAAAGCGGTATGCGCACGTTCTCTGAACAAGACGGCCTGCCGGTTCTCGCCCCTTTGCACATCGGGCTTTTCGCACGACAGGCTCAGTTGGGCGCAGGCGGATACGCTGCCATGGATGCCATGATCAACACCTTGGAGCAGCGTTCTTCGAGTGCCGTTGATGCATAACCGCTCATTATATGAGCATATCAACGATAAATTTCCCAAAAGTCCTGTTTTACCATACCATTTAAAAAAAATCGGACTGAACACTATGGTTCAGCGAAAAATCAAATGCTCTTTTGCTGGGAAAGAGCGACCAAATGGGAGACACAAATGTACAGACCGACCGTAACTTCATCACTATTTGGCTTGAACCGCCGCCAGCTTCTGAAAGCCGGCGGTGCAGCCGTTTTGACAACACCTTTTGTCAGCCGCGCTTGGGCTGCGACGACTGAGATCAACATGCTCGCCTGGTACGGTCATGGTGAGCCAGACGTTGTTGCCGAATACGAAGAAGCCAACAATGTGAAGTTCGTGCCAAAGTACTACGCTGGTGGCGACAACATGCTGGCACTGATCGCGCAATCGCCTCCTGGTACCTACGATCTGATCCTGTCGGACGCTGAATTTGTGCAGCAATTGAACGCAGCTGGCTACATCGAAGAAATGAACGCGGCAGATTATCCGCTGGATGACATGCTGCATGAAGACTTCTCGCAGTTCCCCGGCCACTGGGCAGACGGCAAGATGTACTCCATGATCCTGCGCGGTGGCCATCTGGGCGTGTCCTACAACAAGAATTCCGTGACCGAGGAAGAAGCCCAAAGCTATGCCTGCTTCTGGAAGCCAGAACTTGAAGGCAAAGTGGGCCATTTCGACTGGCATCTGCCCACGCTGGGCATGATGAGCCTTTATGACGGCAACGGCGCAGGCCTTTGGGACCTGAACGACGACCAATGGGCGAAGGTGCAAGAAACCACGATGAGCCTGCGCAAACAGGTTGGCGGCTTCTTTGACTATGGCGGCACGTTCAACGGCCTCAAGAACGGTGAGATGCAGGCGATGTGCGGCATCGGCGACTGGATCACCGGCGTTCTGGAAAAAGACGGCGCGCCCGTGGCCTCCGTGATCCCGAAGGAGGGCGGCATCCAGTTCACCGAAAGCTATTCCATCGGCAAGGGCAGCGAAAAAGCGGATGAAGCCAAGAAGTTCATCCAGTACATGATGTCTCCTGCTGGTCAGGTGAAGTCTGCTCAGATGGCAGCCTACCCTGGTTTCTGCGTCACCAAAGCGGGCCGCGCGGCCCTGGTCGAGGCAGATATGGCGGAAGCCAAGCGTTCGCATCAGATTGATGGTGATTCGCAGGATCCGATCACGCTGATCAAGGAAGGCCGGATTCACTACCGCGACATCCCCCAGCAGCAGACGCTGGAGGACTGGAACGACTTCTGGTCCGAGTACAAGAGCGCCTGATCTGACGGCCTAAAGACACCAAAGCGGGCGGCCCTGTGGCCGCCCCATTTTCCCAGACACGCGAAAGTCCCATGTCATCCAATCCTGAACAACGCCCAAACCTTTATGCGCTGACCTGGCGGCTGCCGATCATCTTCTGGCAGCTGATCTTCTTTGTCGGGCCGGTCCTGTTCATGGTCGCGATGTCGTTCTTCCTGGTAAAGAACTACCGCATGACCGAAGCGTTCGAGTTCGTGAACTGGTCACGGATGCTGACGCGAGGCTTCTTCTGGGACAGCTATTGGTACACGATAGGCATCGCAACGCTGTCCACTGTCTGCGCGATGTGCATCGCCTTTCCCGCTGCCTTTGCACTGGCCTTCCGCGCTTCTGAAAGCACCCGACGCTGGGCGATTTTCCTGCTGATCATTCCGTTTTTCACCAGCTATCTGGTACGCACCTTTTCATGGTTCGTGATCCTGTCCGAAAGCGGCGTGGTCAATGCCATGCTGGGTTATGTCGGCCTGGGCCCCTACACGATGCTGAACACGAACTTCGGCACGCTGGTGGGCTATATGACCCTGACGCTGCCTCTGGTCGTCATCCTGCAAACCGTCACGATGGCGAACATCGACAAGAACCTGATTGAGGCCGCGCGCAATCTGGGCTGTTCGCCCCTGCGCACGATCTGGCAAGTGATCATTCCGCTGTCCAAGACCGGGCTGATTATCGCCGCGATCTTCTGCTTTATTCTGTCCTTTGGTGACTTTGTCGCCCCCTTCTATCTGGGCGGATCGCAGGAGCCGACCCTGCCGATCTTGATCCTTGATACCACCAAATCCGGCCAGCAATGGCCCCGCGCCGCCGTGGTCGCGATCATGATGATGGTCACGCTCTTTGCCATCGCCTTCACCGGCATCGCCTTGGCCTACCGCAAGGGGAAAGGCGCGAAATGAAACAGAGCCGGTCCCTCAACTTCATCCTTGGCATCTATGTTGTTCTGATCTTCGCCTTCGTCTTTGCGCCGATCATTTTTAGCATGATCTTTTCCTTCAACTCGCAACGCTTCCCGACGATCCCTCTCGGAGAGTTCTCGACCGAGTGGTATGCAAAGGTGCTGGCCGATCCCGACATCTGGAAAGCCGCGCGGAACAGCCTGATCGTGTCCTGTTCGACCGCGGTGATCGCGACGTTCCTCGGGTTCTGCACAGCCTACTCCGATTTCCGCTACAACTTCCGCTTCAAGGGGCCCTACCTTGCGCTGATCCTGCTGCCGCCAACGATCCCGCTGATCATCATGGCGCTGGCAATGCTCGCGTGGCTGTCCAAGATCGGGATGTCGGGTCAGCTTTACTCAATCATTATCGCGCATAGCGTGCTGACCGCGCCCTTTGCGATGGCCGTCATCCGTTTGCGCTTGAACCAGATGGACCCTGATCTGGAATCTGCAGCCTGGAACCTGGGTGGATCGGAATGGCAGACCATGCGTCATGTGATCATTCCTTTCTGCAAGCCTGCGATATTTTCCAGCCTTTTCCTGACCGCCGCCGTATCGTTCGACGAGTTTGCTGTTTCGTGGTTCGTCTCCGGCCTGAACAGCACGCTGCCCGTGGTCGTTCTCGAAATCGTGCAGGGCAACATTGATCCGCAGGTCAACGCGATCGGCACTTTCGTATTCCTCACCTCAATGACGCTGGTTGTGTTGGCGCAGCTCTTCTTCGCCAGCCGGCAAATAAAGGGCATCCAATCATGACCAAACCTCTGGTTGTATTTGACAAAGTACAAAAGCACTTCGGCAATTTTGTTGCTGTGAAGGAACTGGATTTCGAAATCCGCGAGGGCGAGTTCCTCGCGATCATGGGGCCGTCTGGCTGCGGCAAAACCACAACCTTGCGCATGCTCGCGGGCCTTGAGGCGCCGAGCATTGGCGAAATTCGTCTGAACGGTCAGGTAATGAATGATGTCGCCCCGCATGAGCGCGACACACCGCTGGTGTGGCAATCGCTCGCGCTGTTTCCCTTTCTGACGGCACGTGAGAACGTCGAATTTGGGCTCAAGATGCGCGGCGTTGACAAGGCGGAACGCAAAGAGCGTGCGTTCAAATGGCTCGACAAGATGGGAATTCTCGAATTTGAGAACCGCCATATTTCGACCTTGTCAGGTGGTCAAAAGCAGCGCGTCGCATTGGCCCGTTCACTGGTGATGGAGCCACAAATCCTGCTTCTGGACGAACCGCTGTCAGCTCTGGATGCGCATTTGGTCATCCGCATGCAGGCTGTGCTCACTGACCTTCAGCGCGAGTTGGGGATTACATTCGTCTATGTGACCCACTCGCAATCCGAAGCCTTTGCCATGGCAGACCGCGTCATCATTATGGGCAAGGGCGAGATCGGCCAAATCGGCACACCCAAGGAAATCTATCGTGCGCCTGCGAACCAGTTTGTCGCCGAGTTTGTGGGTCGCAACAATATTCTGGCGGGCAAAGTCAAATCTGTTGACGGCGGCACGGCCCGGATCACGACACCTTCTGGTGAATTCACCGTGCCCACGAACGAGGTGAATTTGGTCGAAGACCACAACGCCAGCTTCGTGATCTCCGCCGATCTGGTGCACATCGCAACCGAGGAACCCGACGGTGGGAACAAGGCCTATTGCAAGCTGATCTCTGAGGAATTTGTCGGCTCCATGGTCACCCTGTTTCTGGAAGACGCGCAGGGCCACGAGTTCAAGGTCCAGATGCAGGAACGCGAATTGTCCAAGTTCGATCTGCATTCGGGCGATGAGATCTGGCTGTCCTGGGACACCCAAAGCGCCCATGTGTTGAACGAAAGCTGACCGAGGTGCTTCGAAACCCCATTCCTTGGCCAAATGGCGCCAAATGTGCCGTGGCAATCACCTTTGACATGGATGCGGACAGCCTGATCCATATCGCTAAGCCTGAGGACAGCCATGACCGGCTCTATCCCATCTCGATGGGCCGCTATGGTCCTTTGGTTGCACTGCCCCGCATCCTCGACACCTATCGTCGTTTGGGGCTGAAACAATCGTTCTTCATCCCTGGCTGGTGCCTTGAAACCTACCCGGATGTGGCCGAGGCGATCCTGAAAGATGGCCATGAGATCGGGCATCACGGCTACTTGCACGAGGATCCTATCAAGACACGAGGAGAGCAGCGCGAGTGGTTCGAGCGCACGCTCGATGCGCATTTGCGCATTTGCGGGCAAAAGCCTCGTGGCTACCGTGCACCGGTCTACAATATCACTCACGAAGTCGTCGATCTGATGATCGAGCACGGAATTCGCTATGACAGTTCAATGATGGCTGACGACATCCCCTATCGTTTGGATACCGAGGGCGGGTCTCTCTACGAAATGCCTGTACATTGGGGGACCGACGATTGGCCACCTTTCGCACATTACGACGAGATTGGGTACATGATGCCGGTGCGCGGGCCGTCTCAGGGCTTGGCCGGGTTCTGGGAGGAGTTCGAGGCGCAGTACGACGCCGGTGGTTTCTTCATGCTGATCATCCACCCATTCCTGACCGGGCGATTGGCCCGTTGGAAACAGGTCGAAGCATGGATTGCCAAAACACAGGAAACCAAAGACGTCTGGTTTGCCACCCTTGACGAAATTGCCGATCATATGGACCATTTGCAGAAGGACGGCATCTGGACGCCAAGCGTTGAGCGGCTGCCCTATTATGACGGGCCAATCCTGGGGGACACCACATGAACGCTGACGACACACGCCTGCTGCGCATTGCTTACGAGGAGGCCAAAGCCGGGTTTGACGAAGGCGGGTGCCCGATAGGTTCAGTGCTGGCGCGCGGTGGAGAGGTTGTAGCACAGGGGCGCAATCAGCGGGTGCAAAAAGGCGACCCGATTGCCCACGGCGAGATGGATGCATTGCGCAAGGCCGGCCGCCAGAAGACTTATCGCGACACCACGCTCTATACCTCGCTTAGCCCATGCATGATGTGCACCGGGACAATCATTCAGTTCGGTATCCCGCGCGTGGTGATCGGTGAAAACAAAAACTTTGGTGGCAACGAAGAGTTCTTGCGCTCGAAGGGCGTTGAAGTGATCGTCGCAGATGACCCGGATTGCATCGCTCTGATGCGTAGGTTTATCGATGAAGAGCCGGAACTATGGGCTGAGGACATCGCAGAGTAATTGCGTCCTGCACGCAACCTCCCTGGTCAATAAGTCTTGGAAATTCGATGTGCCGGGCCCGCCTTCGGACAGATTGGTTCCCGATACTGTTGGAGAAAGCGAGCTAAGAGGGCAGGTGTGATCAAAAACGAGAGCAAGACTGTGGATCGACCGGATCTCGTGCCATCTGGGGCGTTCAGCTATCCTGTCAAAGACCCTCAGGAAACCCGGTGGTTCGGATTCCTGCTGTTGCCCCAATTCACTTTGCTTGCTTTCAGCGCTGCTTTGGATCCATTGCGTATCGCGAACCAGCTTGCCCAAAAACCACTCTATGGATGGCTGGCCATCTCAGATAACGGCAAGGCTGTTTCGTCATCCTCCGGCATCGATATTGATGTGCATGGCAGCCTGAGCGATCTGAACCCCGATACCTACCTTTTTGTTTGTTCCGGCAACAACGGTATCCAGGCTGCGTCGGACGATGTCTTGGGAGGTATACGCCGCCACGCCCGGTTTGGCGGCAAACTCGGCGGCATCTGCACCGGTGCTGCGACCCTCGCACGCGCGGGTTGTCTCAGTGACAAAACTTTTACACTTCATTGGGAAAACCAGCCCGGCTTCGTCGAGGAATTCCCGGATCTGGAACCCACGGCACAGAGGTTCGAAAGGGACGGAAGTCTGCTAACGTGCGGCGGCGGTGACATTCACTGACAAGGAAAGTTACTTTGTATCAGAGGCTTCGACGTATCGGATCCTGAAAGCACATGATCTGATCACCAGTCCTGCCTTCATCGTCATCAAAGCAGCCAATGAGTTCAAAGACAAAACGACTGCGATCAATCAGCTTTGGCAGACCGACTTCACCTACATCAAGGTACTGGGATGGGGCTGGTTCTATCTCAGCACGGTTCTGGACGATTACAGCCGTTATATCGTCTCTTGGAAGCTGTGCACCAACATGCGGGCCGAGGACGTAACAGATACGTTGGATCTCGCATTGAAGGCATCCGGCTGTGACCAAGTTCATGTCGTCCACAGGCCACGACTGCTCAGCGACAACGGTTCTAGTTACGTCTCTGGCGATCTGGCCGCATGGCTGCAGGACAAAGGCATGAAGCACTCTCGCGGTGCGCCGTATCACCCGCAAACCCAGGGCAAGATCGAACGCTGGCATCAGACATTGAAGAACCGAATCCTGCTGGAGAACTACTTCTTACCAGGTGATCTCGAAGCCCAGATCGAAGCCTTCGTCGACCACTACAATCATCAGCGCTATCACGAGAGCATCAACAACGTCACACCCGCGGACGTCTACTTCGGACGTGACAAAGCCATTCTAAAACAACGTGAAAGGATCAAACAAAAGACGCTCGAAACGCGACGCTTGCATCACCGCCTGCGAGCCGCATAATCAAATCAACCAGATGAGCCAAACTCTCTCTTAGGTTAGGCCGCCTTTGGTTCCAAAAACCCTGACGACGGACAATGTCACCCACGAATACTGGCGCATGGGCAGTGACACCATCTCAGATAACCTTTGCTGGGATAGTGCACAGTTAAACTTTGCGCCCAACGACAACTACACCCAACAACAGGCACATCGAATTCAAAGGGCGGCCAGCCCACTCTGGCTAAAGCAGGCACAACAGGCATTACACACACAACAGGCTGCATATGAGGCAAGCGGTGATTTGCAGATGATGGAGCGTGGCTAAGCCCCTTCGCGCAGCAAACACCTGAGCAGGTAGAACAACACAGATGCCAAAGGCGCAGGTCTTGGCACATCCTTGTTCACGAGCTGTTGTTCAAACTAACGAAGGTTCAAAAGAACACAGAACATCAATAAAGGCTCAAACGAACTTAATCAAACAGACAGAGACTTAACAGAAAGACAGCGTCAGCGGAGCAAACCGTTAGACGCTTTTTTTTGTGGGCGTGGTCATTTAAGGAAAGTAGTCCTAAAAGCTGGTCTCAATCACGATACTATTTGCTGGCACTTTTATATGCCGCCCAGATAATATCCGATCGCTTCCTCCAATTCTGCCTCCTCGTAACCAAAATGAGAACGCACAACTTCTTCTAATTTTCGATATACATGTGAGGCACCAATGAAGTTAGCTTCGCTTGGATTTGTAGCCAACGTGTCTGCGGCTCGGCTGAGGCGAATGATCAATTCATGCACTACCTCATGTTCTGAAAGCAGTTTGGCTACAATCTGCTGGAACATGCCACCTCCTGCTGCCTTAATTCGAGGGAACATGTCTGAACTTTCGATGTCATGATGGAACTTCAGGACTTGGCATTCACGCCCGCAAAGTGATCCAAACGCTCGAAAGTTTTCGGCCATATCAAGTGAAAGCACAATCTTCTTCAGGTGCTCTGGTGGAGTATCTTTCGCTTCGATCCTCTCCAAGACCGCACCAATCTGTGCCATCTCCATAAGATAATGACGATGGATTGCCGCAAGCTGCTGACCTTGGCGGCGGTGCATATCTGTGGCTGCTGCAACCTTAGGCGCTTTCGGCCGTGAAGCTTCATCGATGGTGAGGTCATCAAGGGGCAGGATTGAGAGATCAGTCATGCTCGGCAATAAATACTTCACAGTTGCCAAGTCAAGGACGTCGATCAGTATGGCTGCAATCAATTTATCTACAGGAGCGACGAGCGCCACCGTTTCCTATCGAGTTAGGAGCAGTATGTGTAAACATTACAGGTAATACTCAATGCTGCACTTATCTGCGCATTACCCCAAAATCTAATATTATTACATATAATCAGTATCTTGGGCGTCTTTCCGGTAGCTCTGCATTAAGTCTGAACATACGCTTTAGCTGTAACCAAACAGTTAGGAGCGCACATGACACATCTCGCAAAGCTTACATTCAAGACAGTTGATCGCAGCACCAAACGCGATCCCATCATAGCACGACGTGACAAACTCGTAGCAGGGCTCAAAGAACAAAAACTTGTGCACGCAGCCGCACTTAAAAAAGAAGATCATCGCGTTGAACGACACAAATGGATCAAGGATGAGTTTGGAGAAGCACAGCTGATCAAAACGCATCGCCGTGTGCGCCCGTGGTTTTTTGAGCAAGACGGTGGGTGGTATGTGCAGTGCCGTTATGGGGCGCGTGTGATCGCAGCAGATGGCACCAACAACGCGGTGTTTGTGAAGTCATTGGGTGAAGTCGCTGGGGTTCTAGATGCATTCCTCAATGCAGTTGCTGCAGGGGAGTTGGACGCGGCCATTACCCGAGTAGCAGAGAGGCAACCACGGATCAAACCGGGGGCGGCCAAGGCCGCTGCAAATGCCTGACGCAAACACAGCTAAAATAGCAGTACTTAATGATCGGGCGCGGCAGCGTCTTGATCATTGTCGCTGGATACTCACTCAGGGCGTGTTGGCCTACGATCCACTCACAGTGGCAGAGCTGTTAATCGCTGTGGAGGACTTCGATGGCTTTACACCAGACAACGACCCATATGCGGAGTATGA
>Ga0228675_1000385_pt1 | contig 20229 bp, 16 predicted proteins | sample 36D_rmetaG_FD_182786 | JGI IMG/M metagenome (GOLD analysis project Ga0228675, IMG submission 182786) | Seawater microbial communities from Monterey Bay, California, United States - 36D_r | ecosystem: Environmental > Aquatic > Marine > Coastal | place: USA: California | collected 2016-10-05
AAGAGGTGAGCCATGAACATTACACTTTTAGGCGCAACTGGTGCAGTTGGAGGCCATTTTCTCAACAAGGCGCTTGCCGCCGGTTATGAGGTCAAAGCCTTAGTTAGGACGCCCGAAAAACTGAGAAAAGATGCAAGTCTTTCTGCACTCAAGGGCGACGTTGCAAACCCAGTGGATGTCGCGGAACTTATTCGCGGCACTGATGTCGTTGTCAGTTGCCTTGGCAATGTCAAAGGTGTGTTGATTATGGAAAAAGCGGCCGAGGCAATTTTGCAAACCGCCGCTGAACAATCAAACCCGCCAAAATGTTTGTTCCTAAGTAGCATCGGGTGTGGCGGCACGTCTTGGATCGTCAAACAAATGCTGCAAATGATAGGTGGGCGTTCTAGTTTCGCTGATTATGAACGAGCGGATGCTCGTATATCACGTGAAGAAAAGGTCCCATATGTATTGGTCCGCCCTGCTGCCCTGAAGGAGAAACCCGGAAACGGGAAATATCGCGTTTTTCGCGGTGACGGAACTTTTGCACGACCGATTACCAAAGAAGATGTCGCTGAGTTTCTGCTCGATGCTATTTCAAGCAATCAGTGGGACGGCCTTGGTGGTCTACAATTAGCGGGGATGAAGTAATCATGACTTAGCCGGTACTGACCTAACCTATCCCGCAAAATTGGTAGGTTTGACCAATATTTATCTAACAAACCCATAAAGACCATAGCAAAAGGAAATAAACACATGGCCGGAATGGTATTGCCCATCATTTCAAGCGCTGCGCGTTCACCCTGGTTCAAGGCGACGTGCGATCTCACTACCGCGTATGGCGATCACGAAGGGCGGCTGACCCCTGTTACATTCGATCGCTCCATCGCAGATGAATATCGCGTGCTTCGCACCCGTGTGGGTATATTTGATGTGCCTGAACGCCCGTTGGAAATTCGTGGTCAGGGCGCAGCGGCGTTCCTTGACTATGTGTTCACTCGGCCCGTCAGCACCATGGCTGTAGATCGGGGGCGTTATGGCTTGATGTGTCACCACGGTGGCGGCATTGCTTGTGATGGCGTGATTTTTCGCCTAGCGAAAGATTGGTTTTGGTATGTTCATGCGGACCGCGACGTATTTACTTGGCTTCAGGCGTTGAGCCTCGGCCATGACGTGGAAATCCGTGATCCGGGCGCCTGGGCAATTCAGATCCAAGGGCCAACCAGCCTCGAGATACTAGATGCCTGTGTTGATGGCGGGGCCCCGGAAAGGTTCAAATATTACCATTCGAGACAGGTCACCATGGGCGGTCAGCCCGTTCTGATTAGCCGAACAGGCTGGACTGGCGAGCTGGGTTTTGAGGTCTACAACATGGATCCAAATGTCGATGGAAACGCTTTATGGTCTCACCTGCTTGAGGCAGGCGCACCGCATGGGATGGAGGTCTTATCAACCTATTCCATGAACCCGCGCCGGATCGAGGCGGGGATCATGAACTACGGCACCGACATGGGCTGGGATACGACGCCGTTTGATCTGGGGCTAGGGGACTTTGTAGATTTTGGCCATGACTTCGTTGGAAGGGATGCCTTGCAGGCCGCCGAATTTGCTCCACGCTTTTCCGGTTTTGTGACAGAGGCGAATGATATTAAGTGGGGAGCGTCTGTTATGGCGAACGGCGTAGCAGTTGGCCGTGTAAAAGCGTTTGAGATGTCACCGACTCTTGGCACGGGTATTGGCTATGTCCTTTTCGAAACACCTGCGGCTATGTCGGCCAATGCTTTCATAGTGAAGGGCCGAGATGGCATTGAGTATCCTCTTGCCCTGCATAAATTACCGTTTTTTGACTCTGAGAAACGTATTCCTCGCGGCCTTGAGGTCATGGAGTTCAAGGGATGAAAGACACCGCGTCCAGCGTTTGCCGCGAAAACCTCAAACGTCTCCTGAAACCGCGCCACATCGCTTTTGTCGGCGGCAAAGCCGTTGAAGACTGTATTAACGCCACCCGTAAGTCCGGCTTTACTGGGCACATCTGGGCGGTGCATCCGCAATACACCGAACTTGCTGGCGTCGCTTGCGTGCCCAGCCTTGCGGATTTGCCCGAACCGCCGGATGCGACCCTAATTGCCGTATCGCGTGAGCGCACGGTTGACGTGGTAGCCGAGCTTAACGCTATGGGCGCTGGTGGCGCCGTCTCCATTGTCGGTGAATTTGCCGAAACGGGAGAGGACGGCGCGGCCCTACAAACACGACTGGTCACAGCGGCGGGTGATCTGGCGCTTGTTGGCCCGAACTGCCTGGGCGTGATGAACATGTTTGATGGCATGGCCGTCTGGGGCGGTGACAACGTGTTTTCGCCTGTTGCGGGCGATGGTGTCGCCCTGATCAGCCAGTCAGGTTATGTCGCTTATTCGGTGACCAATGTCGAACAGGCCCTGCCGCTGGGCTATGCCATTTCGATGGGCAATCAGGCCGTTCTCAACGTGGCCGATTACATCGACGCCATGCTGGATGACCCCCGCGTGCGTGCCATCGGTCTCTACCTCGAAGGGATCGTGGATATATCCGCCTTCAGTACCGCCGCCATGCGTGCGGTGAAACAGGGTGTGCCGCTTGTAGCGCTGAAGGCTGGTGGTACGCAGGAAAGTGCTGAACTGGCGCAAAGCCATTCCGGCACCCTGGCCGTGGACAACGAAATCTGGTCAGCCCTTTTCCGTCGGTTCGCAATTGTCGAAGCAGGTTCTCCCAAGGCGCTGATAGAGGCGCTCAAATTACTGGGCAGTCCCAAGCCCCCCAAAGGCAACCGCGTTGTTGCTGCGGCCAATTCTGGCGGTTACGCAGCGATGATTGGGGAAAAGGGGCGTAATGTCGGATTGGATTTCCCTGCACCCACAAAGGCGCAACGCAACGCATTGCGTCAGACCGTCCCAGAGCTGGTTTCTCTGATGAACCCGCTGGATTGGAACCTGCCCTGGGCCGCGATGTCTACACCTGATACCTCGGACAACGGCATGGGGCTCTTGATGGATGATCGCTGCGATCTGCTTGTCTATTTTGTCGATTGGCCACGTGAGCTGGACGTGGCCGATGTCTGGTGGCCGACACTTGAAGGGTTGATCCAGCTGAACAACCGCATGGATTGCCCCGTGGTCATTGCCAGTGTCTTGCCCGATGGTTTGCCTGCTGATCTGCGGCTCCGGTTAGCCAATGCAGGGGTAGTCACGTTGCAGGGGTTGGATGACACACTCTGCGCGATAAGAACTGTGGCGCAATACTCTATTTTGCGCGCGCAGGTTTTGGCCGATGTTGAGAACCGTTTGTTGTCCACACCAGCAGTTTTGACCGGGTCGTTGGTCACCCTGAACGAGGAAATGGGTAAAGCTTTGATTGCAGAGCATGACATCCCAGTTCCGGCCCACGCGACTGGCACATTCGAAGAAGTTATTGCTGCAGCAGACCTTCTTGGGTTTCCGTTGGCGGTCAAACTGCTTAATGAAGATCTGCTGCATAAGAACCGCGCAGGCGCTGTGCATCTAAATATCAATGACGCATCTGGTTTGAAGCAAGCTATCAGCGCCATCCAGACCTCTGTTAGTCGATACGATGCCCGCCTCGACACCAGTCATTTCCTAATCGAAAACATGGTTGAAGCGCCTAGGGCTGAATTCATTGTTGGTGTGAGCCACAAACCTGGAATTGGACATGTACTTGTGATAGGTCGAGGCGGGACTGATGTGGAAGAGTTGAGGGATTTTGCCACGCTGCTTCTACCTGTAAGCGCTGTGCAAATCGAAGACGCGATACGTCGGCTGAGCCTGGTACGTAAGCTGGGGCTGGACCAACAGGACATTGCCTCGCTGGTGCAAGTTGTCAGTCAAGTTGCCCAATTTTCCGATCAATATCGTGACAGACTTGTAGAATTGGATGTGAACCCAATCATCTTGGATACCTTTGGAAACTGCACAGCAGTTGATGCGATGATGAGGATGAGAACATGAGAGAAGCTGTTATCGTCTCGACCGCCCGAACACCAATTGGGGTCGCCTTCAAAGGTGCGCTGAACAACATCAAATCCCCGACCATGATGGGGCACGCCATTGAGCACGCGGTTAAACGTGCAGGTGTGGACCCCGGTTCGATCGAAGATGTCGTCATCGGGTCGGTCCTTACGGCGGGAACAGCAGGCATGAATGTCGCCCGGCTTTCTGCGCTTGCTGCTGGCCTTCCCAATACGGTGGCAGGACAAACGATCGACAGGCAATGCTCCTCCGGGTTGATGGCCATTGCGACGGCGGCCAAGCAGATTATTGTGGATGGTCAGAACGTCGCCGTTGCTGGCGGGCAGGAGAATATTTCCGCCCTGCAGAATGCCTATCTGAAATGGGCGGGCGATGAGAAAGATCCAAACGTTATCGCCCAATCTGAGCATGCCTATATGCCGATGCTGATGACGGCGGAAAATGTTGCGCGGACCTATAAGATCAGTCGTGACGCCCAGGATGAATATGCAGCACTTTCCCAAGGTCGGACGGCCCGGGCTCAGGCCGCTGGCGCCTTTGATGAAGAGCTCGTTGCGATCACTGCGATAAAGCGGGGCAAAAACCGCGAAACCGGAGAGGAAACCCTGGAAGAGGTGACCTTGTCAAAAGACGAAGGCAACCGGCCTGGCACGACGGCTGAAACACTTGGGGCATTGAACCCGGTTGTCGAAGGCGGTGTGATCACTGCCGGAAACGCAAGCCAGCTTTCTGACGGAGCCTCGGCTTGTGTGCTCATGGAAAGCAAAATGGCTGAGCAACAGGGCCTCACACCGCTAGGTATCTATCGCGGTATGGCAGTTGCCGGAAACGCACCGGAAGAGATGGGGGTTGGCCCGATCTTTGCAATTCCAAAGCTTCTGAAGAATGCAGGTCTTCGCATCGAAGACATCGGCCTTTGGGAACTTAACGAAGCCTTTGCCTGCCAGGTTCTCTATTGCCGCGACCATCTTGTGATTGATCCAGAAATCTACAACGTGAACGGCGGTGCCATATCGGTCGGCCACCCCTACGGCATGACAGGTGCGAGACAGGTTGGGCATGCCCTGCTTGAAGGGAAGCGTCGTGGCGTAAAATACGTGGTCACGTCCATGTGTGTTGGCGGAGGCATGGGCGCAGCTGCGCTTTTAGAAGTTTGCTGAAAAGGGGCCTGTTTTGACAAATAAAGCCGAATTCCCACTGACCAGTTTCCACTGGGGCACTTACCGGGTTGAGGTCCATAATAACGAGGTTGTTGCTCTGCATCCTTTTGAGGAAGATCCAGACCCATCCTCCATCGGGCAGGGCTATGTCAGTGTGTTGAATGGCCCAGATCGAATTACCGCCCCAATGGTGCGCAAAAGTTGGCTGGAGGGTGGACCGGGTACGAGTGGCCATCTGCGCGGCAGGGAGGATTTTGTTGAGGTTAGCTGGGACCAGGCCGAACGTCTGGTCGCTAAGGAACTACGACGTGTAATTGGCGACCATGGGAATGAGAGCATCTTTGCAGGGTCATATGGTTGGGCCAGCGCAGGGCGGTTCCACCACGCGCAGGGCCACTTAAAGCGGTTTCTGAATCTGCTAGGTGGCTTTACTAAATCAGTCAACACCTACAGTCTGGCTGCCGGCGAGGTGATCCTGCCGCATGTACTGGGCGGGGCTGAGTTTATCTATGGTGCATCCAGTTGGCAATCAATCATCACTGATTGTGACCTGATGGTGGCCTTTGGCGGGCTTCCCCTCAAAAATGCGGCCATCGGACAAGGTGGCGTGGGTGCGCACCGAACAGGCCCCGCTTTGCTGGAGGCAAAAGCCGCGGGCGTTAAATTCATCAACATCTCACCGCTCAGGTCAGATGTACCAGAGGCTCTTGAGGCGGATTGGCTTGCTCCCCGTCCGTCAACAGATGCTGCACTGATGATCGGTCTGGCGCATGTACTGCTGAGCGAAAATCTGATAGACCACACCTTTCTCGACCGTTACACGGTTGGTTTCGACCAATTTGTAACATACTTGACAGGCGAAAGGGATGGCGTTGCCAAAACCGCAGATTGGGCTGCCGAAATCTGTGACTTGCCTGCTGATACGATCCGCACCCTCGCGCACCGCATGGCAACGGGACGCACGATGATATCTGTTGCATGGGCACTCACCCGGCAGGATCATGGGGAACAACCGTTCTGGCTGGGCACGGTTCTGGCAGCGATGTTGGGGCAGATCGGCCTGCCCGGGGGAGGTATTGGCTTTGGCTATGGCACGACAAACACCGTTGGGTTGGAACGCGCGTTCCCCCGATTTCAGGCGCTGCCGCAGGGGCGCAATAAAGTTAAAACCTTCATTCCCGTGGCCCGCATCACTGATTTACTGGAAAATCCAGGTGGATCATTCAACTACAATGGAAAAACTTATACCTACCCCGACACCCGCTTGGTCTGGTGGGCTGGTGGTAATCCGTTTCACCATCACCAGGACCTGAATCGCCTGCGCCGTGCCTGGGCCAGGCCCGAGACGGTGATCGTCAACGATTGGTGTTGGAACGCACTCGCCCAACACGCTGATATTGTCCTGCCCTGCACGACACCATTGGAACGTGATGATATTAACCTTTCGCCACGCGATCCCTATCTGGTGATGATGGGCAGGTCGGTGCCACCCGCAGGACAGGCGCGAGATGACTACGACATCTTTAGCGGGATCGCCCAGCATCTGGGTATCGAAGAAAAATACACCGAAGGTCGCGATGCCGGGGAGTGGATCAGGTGGCTCTACGATGCCTCACGCCAATCCGCAGCAAGAGACGAAGTGGACCTGCCGCCATTTGATGAATTACGGGCCAAAGGTTGGCATAAGCTGCCTGTGCCAGCAAAACCGCATATCATGCTTGAAGATTTCAGAGCCGATCCGGAGACCCACAAGCTTCGTACGCCAAGTGGTAAGATCGAGATATTCTCGGAACGTATTGCAGGCTTTGGGTATCATGACTGTCCTGGTCACCCAATTTGGATGGACCCGGCAGAATGGCTGGGGAATGCCAAGGAAAACCAATTGCACCTGGTCTCCAACCAGCCCAAAAACAAGCTGCACAGCCAGCTTGATCATGGACCGTTGTCCGAGGCAAATCGCATCGGCGGATATGAACCTGCCCTGCTGCACCCTTCAGACGCCGCGGCGCGAGGAATCAGACAGCATGATATCATCAAAGTATTCAACAGCCGCGGCGCCTGCCTTTGTGCAGCCGTTCTGTCAGAAGACATCCGACAGAGTGTGACCCAGATCAGCACTGGCGCATGGTTGAATATCCAAGACGACGGTGACTTGTGCCAACAAGGTAACCCCAACGTACTCTGTCTAGACAAAGGCACATCCGAGCTGGGTCAAGGCCCCATTGCACATTCGTGCCTAGTCGAAATTGAGCCCGCAGGATCTGACTGTTCATTACGAGATTTTCAATCGGCTCGGCGCTCCGACCTGAAGCAGGAATAGCGTCGTATAACAAATCCAACTTGACCAAACAAAGGGGAAAAACCATGTTACCAAAATTCTTAAAAAAAGACTCTAGCAGCTGTCGTAAACTTTTGAGACACACGGCTGCGCTGGGGACGATTGCAATGATCAGCTCATTCAGTGCAGGAACGGTTATAGCAGAAACCGTTCAGGTCAGCGATGATTTGACCTTGTATTACGAAGTGGCGGGCTCCGGCGACAAAACCATTCTGTTCGTTCCGGGTTGGGGCATGTCTTCCGCTGTATTTGAAAAACAACTTGAGGAATTCGAGGGTTCTGATGAATACTGAGCCATTTCATACGACCCACGCGGTCAGGGGCAGTCCTCAAAAACTGAAGGCGGGCATTTCTATGATCAACGGGGCGCAGACCTGCACGCATTCATCGAAGCGCTGAACCTCAACAACATCACGCTTGTCGGTTGGTCTTATGGTACGTTAGACCAATTCGCCTATATCTCGCAATTCGGAACTGACAAGCTTGACGGAGCCGTGACTGTGGATAGAACAGTAAAGACAGTGGGCGAGGATAATACTAAGGAATGGGTTGGATGACGCAAAAACTGCTTCTTATTATTTTGGATGGCGTTCCCTATCGCAATTGGGTGCGATTGTTTGGAAACCTTGAGGGGTGGGTACAATCAGGCGGTGCGCAACGTTTCAAAATGTCATCGGTGCTGCCCAGCACATCGGCATCGTGTTATGCCTCGATCCATACGGGCGTCACACCACAGGTCCATGGGGTGACAGGCAACGACACGATTTTTCGTCTGTCCCAGCCAGATATTTTTTCACAGGCACGTAAATCTGATCTGATAACAGGGGCCGTGACGCATAGTTTTTGGTCAGAGTTCTTTAATCGTGCGCCTTTTGATCCTGTGCGCGACATTGAATATGATGAATCAGAAAGCAGCAGCATCAATCACGGCCGATTTCATACGATGGCGGGATATGGTCACAACAATCAAATGACACCCTCTGATGCCGACCTGTTTGCAACCCTAACGATGCTGTGTCATCGCTTTGGGTTGGATTACGGCATATTGCACACCTGCACACTGGACAGCATGGGACATCGGTTTCATCACGACAGTACAGAAATGGATCATGCCTGTTTCATGATGGATTACATGCTGGCCCCGTGGATCACAAAATGGCGCGATATGGGATATGATGTGATCGTCACCGCCGATCATGGTCAGGATGCACGCGGTCACCATGGAGGGCATGACACGCTTCAACAGGAATTTGCGCTATACTATTTCGGGAACGCGACGGGTGATGGGGAAAATACCTTGGTAAATCAATTACAACTGGCCCCGACAATATTGTCATTGCTGCGGGCGGTGATCCCTGACACGATGCACGAACCTGTGTTTTTAAGAAGATAGTCCACAACAGACGACGCCAGTGTTGCACTGCGTAAGTGTAATAATTGTTTAATACAAATTACTTGAAAATAGGCAAAGCCCCAATGACAAACTTTTCAATAAATAGCCTCCTTCTCAGATTTAGATGGAAAATACTGTTTACATTCGCTTTGGTGACGCTAGAAGCACTGACTGGAATTCTTTTCCCACTTCTAATTGGAATTGCGATCGACGGTCTTTTGGAAGACAGTATCGATGGAGTGCTCTATTTATCTATCGCTGGAGTGGCAGCACTAATCGTAGGAAGTGCAAGACGATTCTACGACACACGCATCTACTCTGGAATTTACTGCAGAATTACCCCCGAGATGATCCAAAACGAAACAAACAAAGACGCATCGGTTTCCAGAATATCAGCCCGGACGGGCCTTCTAACTGAATTTGTGGAATTTCTTGAAAATTCGATGCCTGAAATGATAAATGCACTTATTTCTGTAGTCGGCATTCTTGCCATCATCGCTACTTTGAATATCGATGTCTTTTTTGCTTGCCTTTCAATACTGGGCCTTATTGTTTTTATCTATACCATAACTGGAAAATTCAACTATAAGCTTAATACAAAATACAATAATCAACTTGAGAAACAAGTAGACGTCCTAACCGCAAGAGACTCCATTGCTATCAAAAGTTTTTATCAGGAGTTAATGAGATGGAATGTAAAGCTGTCTGACCTTGAGACTATTAATTACTTTGTAATATGGGTGGGGGTTATTGCGGTGTTTATCTATACGCCTATAACTGTAATTGGTGCAGGGATACTGAGTTACGGTCTCGTATTCTCGATCATAATGTATGTTTTCAATTACGCCGGCAGTATTGTCAGCTTCCCTCTTTTCATTCAACAAGTAATTCGATTGAAAGAAATATCTGCTAGATTAGCTAAACCCTGAAATTCCAGCTCTGGCATCAGCAGCTAGGAAGCGCACATCCGCCCTCACCAAGCCCTAAACATGAGACCGCCAGCTCCAGAAACTCTATTGAAAAATGGTACATAATTTGGGGGCTGGACACATAGGAGATACAACGTCATGGACGCGCTTGCTAATAACGGTAACTGCAAATACTTCCTGATTAACAACACGGTTTGCTAAAAGCAAAGTTTCAAGTGCGGCTGTATACGACAAAAAAAATTAAAATCACCAGTCAGCAGGAAAGTTGCCTTTGTTGCATTAATGCAGCTATTTTCGCGTAGTCGATAAATAGTCGTTTTGAGTCCAATCGAAGATTCCTTGGTCTCTCTCATCTACAGCCTGCTTCCATCCTACTTCTTCAACCCTTGCTTTGAAATTCAAGCCTTCGGGTGAATGTCGCGTCATGCCGTCTAAAAGGGTAGCTAGTCGTTGCGTTTGATTGATTTTCTCTTCAACGGCTGAATTGATCACCATCTTCTGCATGGCGAGCTGATTGATCGGTACTGACGCTATACGACTTGCAAGCGCTTCGACCTCGGCATCAAGCTGATCGTCTGGCACGGATTTAAGTACAAGGCCTATTTCGGCTGCCTCAATTCCATTTATCTTATCTCCAGTGAACATCATGCGTTTGGCTTTTTCGGGTCCAAGTCGGTGTACCCACATTGCCGTTGTTGGACACCCCCAAACCCGCGTTGGCATGTAGCCAATCTTTGCATCGTCACCCATTACTATCATATCCGCGCAAAGTGCGATGTCTGAACCACCAGCTACAGCGAAGCCATGGACTTTACAAATTACTGGCCTCATTGCGCGGAACAGAGACATGAAAGCTTGAGTATTTCGCCACATAAATTGGAAATCCTGCATCGGATCCCAAGGCATGTCTTGTACAACTTTATTAGGCCCATCTGAACTCGCATAATGCGCTAAATCGTACCCTGAGCAAAATGCCTTACCCGCGCCAGATAAAACCATCACATGGATGTTTGGATCTGCATCTGCCCGTGCGACTGCTTCAGATAATTCAGTTGGCAGGTCGTCATCAATTGCGTTTAAAACTTCTGGTCGATTTAGAGTGATTCTACCAATCCGGCCGTCCCGTTCAAAAAGAACCTTTGTCATATTTAATCCCAATCGCTCACTGCTTTGACTTCAAGAAATTCCTCAAGACCCCACGTGCCGCCTTCACGGCCATTGCCGGACTGTTTCATGCCTCCAAAAGGCGAACCAGCACCGCCGAATTTTCCGTTCATTTCAACCATACCAGATCTTAGACGCCGCGCAACCCGCCGGGCACGTGTCTTGTCCGCGGTCTGTACATAATTGGTTAGACCATAGGGCGTGTCATTCGCCAGGGTGATGGCTTCTTCTTCTGAGTCAAAGGGTGTCATGCACAGCACAGGCCCGAAGATTTCCTCCCTCCAAATCGTCATATCTTGCTTGACGTTGGCAAAGACTGTGGGGCGCACGAAACGACCTCGGTTCAGCCCGTCGGGGCGGCCCAGACCACCTGCAACCAACTTGGCACCCTCATCCATGCCACGCTTAATAAGGAATTGGATCTTGTTGAACTGTGCTTCAGACACAACCGGGCCGATGTGGCGGCCTTCGATGTCCGCCGGTCCGACCTCTGTTTTCTCGGCTACGGCTCGGGCGGTTTCAACGGTCTGGTCGTAAATCGCGCGTTCTACCAACATCCGGGTTGGTGCGTTACAGGACTGGCCCGAATTGTTGAAGCAGTGCCGGACGCCACGCGTGACGGCCTTTTCATCGGCATCAGCAAATATGATATTGGCTCCTTTGCCTCCTAGTTCGAGGCTAACGCGTTTCACGGTATCTGCCGCAGCCTTGCTGATCGCGACCCCAGCTCGAGTTGACCCGGTGAAGCTGACCATGTCCACGTCCGGGTGCGCGGTGAGATGCGCGCCAACACCGGCACCATCACCGTTCACCAGATTAAATGTCCCAGGAGGAAAATCTGCCTCATCAATCATTTCAGCCAATAGATTGGAGCTGAGCGGAGAAAGCTCAGATGGTTTCAAAATCATAGTGCAGCCTGCCGCAAGCGCTGGTGCTACTTTTAGCATCACCTGGTTCATCGGCCAGTTCCATGGGGTTATCAGGGCGCAGACACCAACTGGCTCGTATAAGATCATATCACCTGGCGCGTGATCCCCTAAAGGACTTTCAAAGACAAAAGTTTTGGCGGCCCGAATGGTATTTTTGAGATGCCCGGCTCCGGCACCGACCTGTGCTGTCTTTGCCAGCGCAATCGGCGCACCCATTTCAATGCTGATAGCCTGCGCCATGTCTCCAGCCCGTGTCTTGTAGACTTCCATCAACCGCTCCAATGCGGCGATCCTTTCCGAAGGGTTAGTTGCTGCCCAGCTTGGAAAGGCGTCCTTAGCCGCAGTGACGGCCATCTCGACATCAGCAACACCACCTAAAGTGATTGTTGCAATCCTTTCTTCAGTCGATGGATTCTCGACTGCCGTTTCGCGTCCATCAATCGAATTAATCCACTGGCCATTAATGAAGTGTTTGGTTGCGTCCTGCATGGTGGTTCCTGTTAGTCAGAGTTCAGCATATTCCCCGGCGACAAAACGATCGCGGAGAATAAATTTCTGGATTTTGCCTGAGCCGGTCAGGGGGAACTCCTCGACCTGCACCCAAACATTCGGCGTTTTTTGTGGTGACATGTTTGCGCGGCAATAAGCGTGCAGCGTACCCTTGTCGAGCAGTCCTTTGCTCCTGATGAACGCGCCTATAACCTCGCCCCATTTTGGGTCTGGCAGGCCAACGACAGCGACCTCGGCCACGCTTGCGTGTTCCAACAGGCAGTTTTCAATTTCAGCGGGAAAATGGTTCTCGCCGCCGCGGATGATCATTTCTTTCACACGACCCGTGACTGTGACGTAGCCTCGTTTATCAATTCGACCAAGATCGCCGGTGTGCAGCCAACCCATTCCGTCTATGGTCTCGGATGTGGCCTTCGGGTTGTCGTTGTATTCCAGCATGACGCAGGGGCCGCGGGCACAGATTTCCCCGACCTCTCCTACGACGACGGCGCAATTGTCATCGACGCTGCGGATCGAAACCTCGGTCTGCGCCACTGCTTGGCCAGCAGTGTTGCAGATGTCGTCAATGCTGTCGTCTAAATGATGTTGCGTGATCACCGGACAATGCTCGGTCTGGCCATAGAGGGTCGAAAACCCGGCGCCCATCAAGGTCTGTACCCTTCGCACCAACTCGGGCGCGACCATCGAGCCGCCGCAGCTGACGAGCTTCAGGGTCGACAGGTCTCGCGAACGAGCTTCTTGTGCATCGAGCAAGGTTACCACCATGGTTGGCACTCCGAGGATGATGTCCGCACCGTTTGCCTCCAACTGGTCAAGCACAACATCCGCATCGAACAGGCTGATCAGAACCATGCGGCACCCAGCCTGCAGGCAGCCGAGTGTGACCATGCCGCAGCCCGAGGTGTGAAACATCGGCATGATATTGACCCAAGTCGTTGCCGCAGTTACCCCGCAGCGGGACGCGTAGAATCGTGCATTGTTGACCAGTCCGCGATGGCTCAGCACCGCGCCTTTGGGAAAGCCGGTGGTGCCGGATGTATATTGGATCATCGCGGCGTCGTCCGGGGCGACATCGGGCAAAGCAATCGGGCGGGAGCCTTGTGTGTAAAGTGCTGCGCTTTCCATGTCTGTGACTTCGCGCAACGATGGGATGCTCGCGGCGACTTCCTTCCCAATTTGGCCCATCGGGTTACCGCGGAATTCTTGGACAAAAAACAGTGCAACTGCGCCGGATTGTTCAAGCACATAGGCCAGTTCGCGTGCCTGAAAGGCCGGGTTAGCAGTCACCAGTACTAGACCGGATAGCGCACTGGCATATTCCAATAGGACCCATTCTGGACTGTTGGGCGACCAGACGACCACCCGTTCGCCGGGGACAAACCGTGTGGAGAGCGCTTTGGCCAGCCGCTCGGCATCTTTCAGAAGTTCCGCATAGGTCCAATGCTGCCCTCCTGATCCGTCCTGCCTGACTTCGACCAAGGCCTCCGCTTCTGGTCGTGCTGCAGCAACCTCGCGCAGCAATGTACCGATGGTAATTTCCCGGATTTCAATGTCTGCGTGCGCAGGAAAATGCGACGTGGTTAGCCAGGTGTTATACATGATACATTCCAATAGGTGCAGTTTCGTTCATTGTTTAACTAACCGAACAAAGACCACGAATATTTGGGCGTCTGGTCAAACTGGTTAGCCTCATTCAACACGTCCAGCGCAGCACAAAGATCCAAAGAGGAGAACGATCTCAATAGTAAAAAAGAAAAGTGTGTGGAAACGGCCGAGGCCATCTCTGGCTGGCAACTCCTAGAGCGTTCAGTTGAAACGCTGGGCATGAAGGTCATTCCTCAACCGTCGGTTTGGTTGGGATATCCACCAGTTTGCCCCTAGGGATCAAGCGGTCAGCGTCATACATTGGCAGAGTACAGAGCTCGCCTTCTTGAATAGAACCGTCTGCACAGAGCACATTTACCTTGGTGCCGGGTCCTATGGCGGGGTCGTCCATACGAACAATGCAAACACCGCAATTTTGGTATGGTGAATATCCTGACGAGCAAACGCGTCCAACAACAGTTTCGCCCACCCACATTACGCGACCCAATTGAGAAACACCCCCCATTACACGCATACCCCAGGTTTTTGATGATTTATCTGCAACCTCTAATGCTTTGCGTCCGATGAAATCACGATTGTCGAAGTCGACAAAATTCCCAAGTCCAGCTTCGAAAGGAGTGGTTTCCGCCCCAAAGTCCGATCCTGCATTTAATAAGCCAGCCTCAATCCGACGTGCGCGGAATACCGGTGTCCCGGTGAGTAAGATATGGAACGCCGAACCTACCTCCATGATCCTGTCGCCAATGGCCGCAATATCTGTGTCTGGAAGTAAGTATACTTCCCAGCCAAGTTCGTTAGTAAAGCCTGAACGGCTGATCCAACAAGTCTGACCAGCAATAGAAACCTCGGCGCAGTCGAAATAGCGGAATGGATCTGGCATCGGTCCGTCCAGAGCAGCGGCCAATAGCTCCAGTGAACGTGGGCCCTGTATCTGACTTACCCAGACATTCGGATCATGGATTTTTACATCCAACCCTTCGGCATGTGCTTTGTACCAGCTGAAAAGATCGCCGTCTGCCTGTGCCATCCAAAAACGATCTTCAGATAATCGCAGCAATACCCCGTCTGTGATCATCCCCCCATCATGATAGCATGCGAATTGATATGAGCATCGGCCTGGTTTGACCCTTGATACATTACGGGTGAACACCTTGTTTAAAAGTGTTTCAGCATCTGGTCCGCTTATCTCAATTGGTAGCTCACCCGTGTGACGAAAAATAACATTGGTACGTACCGCCCAATACATTTCATCGTCAGACGCAGTGCTTAGTGCTTCGGGTGTTAGTCTAGAGTTGTAAAGCGTATATTCTGGATCATGTGGTAGCTCCATGTAACTCAGTGGGTGTGCTGGCATTGTACGCGCAAGTTCGCGAGGTCGTTGTCCCTTGTTTGGAAGCGCTTTTGCCACGAAGCGAAAATCAGAAAGTTCTAGTGTCATACTGTGAGCTCGTTTATGAATTTAAGACGACCAAATCTGGATTATTTGATGTAATTTTGATAAATAAATGGTCTCTTAATATTTTGCAAAACTAAAGATTTGTACAAATTGTTTTAAAATATTAAACAGCTTTTATGAAATTTAGATCTTATGATTCGCTGAAAGTTTTTGATGCTGTCGCCAGAAAGCAATCAATGACCGCGGCTGCGACTGATCTCAATTTATCGAAAGGTTCGATAAGTTATCAAATAAACAAACTCGAGGAGAACCTCGGTTTTGCACTGTTTGAGCGGAGCAATGCGCGCATTCAGCTCACCGAAAATGGGAGAAGAATATGGAATGTCTCTCTGAATGCGCTTCAACAAATTGATCAAGAAATTGAAGATATTCGCGGCTCGAATACCAGGGCACTTTGTATTGGTACACTGACCTACTTCTCTTCGCGATGGCTCTCACCAAGGCTTATGGATTTTTTTGAGAAAAATGCAGGTGTCAGTTTGCGAATAGAGCCTGTTAATTCTATCGCTGACTTGAAAACAAAGGATGTAGATGTTGCGATTTTGTGGGGAGTTGGTGAGTGGAAGGAATACGAAAGCAGGCTTTTACTGAGATTGCCCTCCGTGCCAACGGCAAATGCAACAATCGCAAAAAAAGTAGAAAGTCTTGGAATAGAGGCTGCAGTTAGACAGGTACCTCTCCTGGGGGATAGTTCAGGTGATGCTGGTTGGCGCGCTTGGCACAGAGCCGCAGGCCTACCATATCTGCCAAGCAAATCCAGTCTAACGATTCCGGACTCAAATAGCAGAGTGCAGGCAGTTATTCATGGACAAGGCATTGCCTTGTGGGATGACTTAGTCGCCCCGGAAATCAAAAGTGGGCAGTTAGTAGAGTTGACAGATCGCAAGCTTGATACATCGGGTTATTATCTTGTTTTCACAAAAGATCTGCATGCAGCTCAGGTACAGGCAATGATTGATTGGTTGTTGGTGCAGACTTAAAAATATGGATCGCTTATTCTTTTGAATCATTTTTAAAGTGGATCGACGCATGAACGCTTGGCTGCTCTAAATCTTAATATGCCAAAATGGTTTCAGACGCCGAGTATTTTCATCTTACAGCACGCCTAGAGGCTTATGAAAACGAGGCGTTGATCTTCGAAAAGGACATCTCGCAAAAGATTAAAAGGGACCTTAGATAATCGCTTAACCTTTCAAATCGGCGCGTTTGGCATTTAGGTTTGTTAGCCAATCTGGATCCATTTCGGGCACGGAAGACAGCAATAACTCAGTATAATCGGGATGTGGCGGTTGAAAGACTTCGGTTTTTCGGCCCTGTTCAACGACTTTTCCTTCGTTCATGACCACGACCTGATCCGAAATGGCTTTAACCGTTGAAATATCATGTGTAATAAACAGATAGGTTAGTCCCAATTCCTTTTGCAGACGCAGCAGCAGCTTTAGAATGCCTTCCTGAACGATCTGATCAAGAGCCGAGGTAACTTCGTCGCAAATCACAAAATCTGGATTGGCGGCCAAAGCCCGAGCGATACAAATGCGCTGTTTCTGACCCCCTGACAATTCGCTTGGAAGACGCTCTAGAAAGCGGCCGTCCAGTTCAATCATCTCAAGCAACTCAGTAATACGGTCATTTTTGGCTTTGCCGCGCAGATCAAGATAGAATTCCAGCGGCCTGCCTATAATATCGCGCACTGTTTGACGCGGGTTCATCGCCGTGTCCGCCATTTGATAAATCATTTGAATACGGCGCTTTTGGTCTTTGCTGCGATCTGCCAATGCTGGTGGCAATTCGGTGCCGTCAAAATGAACACTGCCGGCGGTTTGCGGCAGCAGGCCGGTGATCACCCGCGCCGTTGTCGATTTTCCCGAACCAGATTCGCCAACCACTGCGACAGTTGATCCTTTGGGAACTTCGATATCGACGTCGAACAAAACCTTTGACGCGCCATAGGCGGCATCAATGCCATTTAAGGACAAGATGCTCTGACCTATTTCTTGCTCTTGCTTTTCTAACGCACGCACTGACCAAAGCGATTTGGTATAGCTTTCTTTTGGCGTACTTAACATCTCACGGGTCGGGGCTTCTTCCACCTCATAGCCGTAGCGCAGAACTTTTATAAAATCTGACATCTGGGCTACCACAGCGAGATCATGGGTGATGTAAATCGCAGCCGTATTAAACTCTTCAACAATTTTGCGCATTGAAGACAACACTTCCACCTGCGTAGTCACATCAAGCGCGGTGGTGGGCTCATCAAAAACAATTAAATCCGGCCGCGGTGACATTGCCATTGCGGTCATGACGCGTTGTAATTGCCCGCCTGATACCTGATGCGGGTAGCGGTCACCAATATGTTCGGGGTCGGGTAAATTTAATGCATCATAAAGGATACGCGCATCGCTGTAAGCTTCGCTGCGATCTTTAAGGCCAGCGCGAATGGTAGAGGCTGTGGTCTGCGCGATGAGCCGATGTGCCGGATTGAAAGAGGCGGCGGCAGATTGTGCCACATAGGTCATCCGGTTGCCCCAGAACTTTCGCTTTTCAGCGTCGCTTAACTTTGCCAAGTCCACACCGTCAAAGATAATTTCCCCGGCTGTTATCCGGCAACCTGGCTGGGTATAGCCCATAGCGGCAAGACCCAGAGTGGATTTTCCGGCACCAGATTCGCCAATAAGTCCCATGACCTCACCGCGCCGCAGTGTAAGGTCAACGCCATTGACGATGTCATGCCACTTTTCATCTGAAAACCCTTGGATTTTCAGGCCTTTGATATCAAGCAGGATATCGCCTTTTGGACTGCTCTTATTCATCGCGAATACCACTTGTTTTCTGTAGGAACCAATCCACGACAAAATTCACTGCCACTGTCAGCAGTGCAATCGCTGATGCGGGCAGCAGGGGGGTCAGACCGGCTTTTAGATCATATTGCGCAAATTGGATTAAAGACGCATTTTCGCGGACCATTGATCCCCAATCCGCAGTGGGCGGTTGAATGCCAACACCCAAGAAAGACAGCGCTGCAATTGCAAGAAACACGAAGCAGAAACGCAGCCCAAACTCAGCAACCAGAGGCGGCATGATATTGGGCAGAATTTCGCGGCGCATAATCCATCCAATACCTTCGCCCCGCAGGCGAGCGGCTTCAACATAATCCATAACCACAACATTCATGGCCACTGCGCGTGTCAGGCGAAACACGCGCGTGCTGTCTAGAACGGCGATTATTATTATAAGGTTAATTACGGTTGAGCCAAAAATTGACAGCAGAACCAGCGCAAAAATAAGACTGGGGATGGCCATTAAAACATCCACTGTCCGGCTTAGAAACTGATCTAGCCAGGACCGGTTTATGGCCGCTGCAAGCCCAAGAGCACCACCGATGAGAAATGCTAATAATGTCGTTGCAACTGCAATGCCAACAGTATTGCGAGCACCATATATCATCCGCGAGAAAATATCGCGCCCAATTTGATCTGTGCCGAAGATAAACTCAGAACTCCAAGGCGCATAGGGCACTGGGAACACTTCTGCTTCGCCATAGGGTGCCAGGAGCGGCGCAAAGATGGCGACAATAGCGTAGATAAGAATGACAGACATCCCAAAGCGGGCGGTCATCGGTGATTTCTTTAAATCCAGCTTTATTCTTGTCCAAAGAGTACGGCGTTCTTGAAAAGCGCCGACTTCGCCAAGTGCAGAATAGGTTTCAGGGTCTTGTGTCATTTCGGGTGCAGAAGCCTCGGGTTTGTTATGATGCCAATGATATCGGCTGTCAGATTAAGCAGGATATAGGTCATTGCAAAAATCAGGGCGCAGCCTTGCACGACCGGAATATCCCGACTTGTCACGGCATCCACCATCAGTTGACCGACGCCCGGATAGACAAACACAACCTCTACCACCACAACGCCAACCACCAGATAGGCAAGGTTAAACGCAATCACAGTGGCAATTGGTGCCCAGGCATTGGGCAGCGCGTGTTTGATGATGACTTCTGTTTGGGATGCGCCAGACAGACGCGCCATTTGGATATAAGGGCTGGCCAGCAAATTGATAATAGCGGCCCTGGTCATCCGCATCATATGCGCAACAATCACAAGCGTGAGCGTCATAGCCGGCAGGGCGGCTTTAAACATTCGCTCTGCAAGCGGTGTCGCCGCATCAACGTTTGCCAGAGATGGAAACACCGGCCAGAGCGAAGCGAGCAAAAGGATAAGGATATAAGCGACAAAGAATTCCGGAAAGGAAATCGTTGTTAGCGTCGCCGTGTTGACGGTGCGATCATAAATCGAATTGCGGTAAAGCGCGCTGGTTATTCCCAGCGCAAGGGCGATAGGAACCGCGATAATCGCTGTCATAGAAGCCAAAAACAGAGTGTTCCACAACCGTGGAGCTATAAGATCTACGACGGGGCGGGAGCGGTCTATCCCAGACGCATTGCGGCCAGAAAATGAGGTGCCGAGGTCACCTTGCACAACGTTACCTATCCACTGTGCATATCGCATATATGCCGGCTCATCCAGCCCAAGTTCACGGCGAAATGCAGCCACCGTTTCTTTGGTTGCAGCCTGTCCAAGTACCGCTTCACCAAAGTCTCCGGGTAACATTTCTATCGCCGAAAAAATAATGATTGAGACGATAAATAGTGTGGCAAGCCCCAAGCCTAAACGCTCAAGAACCGTTCTAAATACAGGATGCAAGGGAAATCACCGCTCTGTTAGATTAAGGTATTGTACAGGCCAACAGGGGT
>Ga0228675_1000425_pt1 | contig 18575 bp, 33 predicted proteins | sample 36D_rmetaG_FD_182786 | JGI IMG/M metagenome (GOLD analysis project Ga0228675, IMG submission 182786) | Seawater microbial communities from Monterey Bay, California, United States - 36D_r | ecosystem: Environmental > Aquatic > Marine > Coastal | place: USA: California | collected 2016-10-05
TTGTAAGTGTCTTTGGAGGCACTGCTAAACATACCATTGTTTCTAGCCACTGTAAGTATACAGAGATACTCGTAATAGGCATAAACGGATCAGCAGGATCAGCAAAGCCCTTCTCTGGATCAAAGTCAGTCTCAATGTCGAAGAACGCAATGTTTAGTTTAGGTGCATCTTGATTAAGATAGTTTTCACTTAAACATTGGAATATAGGATTAATGTCGCTTTCAAACAGATTCTTACCCTTGTTAATAGCAACTTCTTTGCGAAAGTCTTTTGTGTTCTTACACACAATACGACTTAGAGGATCACCGTACACACTCTTGTACTTGCCTCGTTGGTCTTCATAATAAAAAGTATATTTTGCTTGATATTCACGGTAATCACGCTTACCGTCTTTTCGTTCTACTACACGAATAATATCTTGATCGCGATCAAACATCGCATCAACGTATGGCATTCATTTCTCCTTCGTTGCTTATGGCCAACTTAACCTTCTACATGCCTGACAATTGTCTTTGGCGTTATATGTACTTATTAGAACAACAAGCCCGCAACATAAATTACGGTTAGTCCTGCGTTCATAACAATCAAACTTTTTTCTTTCCATAGAACACCAACAAGTATCCATAGACTGTTGCTAATAATAAATGCCCATATGTACAAAGGGTAAACATTAAATGCGGCTAAAATAGCGGCTGTTAGTAAACATACTGTAGCCACCCAAGCCAACCATTGGAAAGGTTTAGACATTACTTATCGTAACCTAGTGTAGTAATAATTGTTTCTAGATCATCATATGCATCAGCATGTGAATCCCAGTCACGTTTTTGTGCAATTTTAATTGCTTTGTTAATAAGACTTGGTTTGATATCCATTTCTTCTGCAACAGCTTTTACCGTTTCTTTTAGACCTGTGTTTAGATCTTCTACTTCCTGCAATACTGTTACGCCTTCACGAACAAGACGTTCTAATTTTGCTTTTTCTTCGACACCGTAGGTACGAGATCCCATAGTTTTCTCCTTGTGAGTTTGTAGTGTTGTTACTATTATATGATATATTTAGGCAGATGTCAAGTGTTTAGAACACTTTTTTATTATCAAAAGCACGTTCCCATCCAAAAAACTGTGCCTTATAGTCCGAATGGTCGTCACTTGATAAGTTAATCCATTCATCTTTACGCTGGTATAAACGCATTGCGCCGTCATACCAGTCTGTATTATCTATAATTGCTTCTAAGCGTTCTTTTGCATCTTGTGCTTCATCTACGTTATCAAAGTCTTGTTCGATATGTATTACTTCCATTACTACATTGTGTGTAACATAGTCTAATGAAAAGTCAATACCCCATTTAGGTTTGATGTTTAGTAGTTTTTGAAGTATTGGACGATTAGTATTACACACTTCTTGTAGTTGTTGTCTAGCTTCGCCTGCAAATGCATAGCGTGTTAGTAGCATACAATGATCTAATACAAGTCCGTGTTCGCTTTGTTCTATATCATGATACCATTCTTGTACAGGTGCTATATGATATTGTATTTCTCTATTGAGCTCTACATTATTTGCTTCGTAATGTAAATGTTCTAAAGGTGTAGGTACTTCGTATCCGTCCTTGTCAAAGTCTTTGAATGGAAGTGTTTCTACCAAATGGTGTTGTATAGGTTTAGTTAAGAAAGGCATGTGAGTAAATTTTGGATCAAGATTTACTAATTGCATGTTACTTCTTTTCGTTTAATTTGCGATAAAGCATCTCTTTGATTGACTCAGTAGCATAATCTTTTTTATGCTTTTGTTTACGGTCTGGTAGATTTTTTTTGAATTGGTCTTTATGTACACCTGAACCACTTGACTGTGCATGTGATGCAACAGGGTTACGATTCTTAATTGGAGTTTTCTTTGGATTTTTATTTGCATTAAGTTTATCAACTACTTTATCTGCAACTGCACCAGCTGCGGCTCTTGCAGCTATACCTGCTATTGCTGGATATATTTCGTCTGTACGTTCTTCGTTAGTGCCTTCGGACATCTTTGACATAAATGAATCAAACTGCTTGCGTTTTCTTGGATCACGTGAAATCTTTTGTAGCATAGACGTATGTTGACTTAAGAATGATTTCCACTCCTGTCCTGGTTTTATTACAGGACTTTTAGCAGATTTTTTTGTTGATTTCTCTTTGCTACCTGGCTTTCCAAAATCGGCTAATGGATTTTCTAAACCAACTGCTTTGGGACTACTATAGTTATCCCAACCGCGTCTTGCTGATTGTTTCCAATCTTCATCTAATTGAACCCCTGCTAGAGCAGCAAAGTCACCTAAACTGTAGTCACCTTCAATTGGCATAGTACCTTCTTTTACTTCAACACTTTCTTGCACATAATTCACAGTCTCTGCTACATTTCCCTGCGCCTGACCGCCTGCTGACTCAGTTAGTTTGCGCAAGTCTTCTGCTGGATCAGTTGGATCTAGTGCAAATAGTTTATGTTGTAGTGCATTGTAGTCCATGATTAATCACACTTGCACGAGCCAGGCTCGCCACGCTTTTTACCTGCTACTTTACGACATCCTTTCCAGCATTTCTTATAGATTTTGCTGTTGCCGTGACGTTCGCCTTCTGCAAGTTCTGCGAGTTCTTTCTTTTCAGAAGCAGTTAGCATTGCTTTACCGCATTCGTTACAAGTTGATTCAGACTCAGAAAGTTTTGCTGCTAGTTTATCTTGAAGTGATTCTTTGTAGCCTTTTTTTGCCTTCGCTGCGTGTACTGCTTTACGTTGTGCATTGTTCTTGTACTTGCCTTCTGCGACAGCATTGCAGTTACAATGTTTACAAGTTGGGGGACATGTGCAGTCTTCTGCTTTAACATCAGCGCCACAACATTTGTCTGAACAATGTGTGTCTTTTGCTTCTGTAACTTCGCCCATTGGACTTTGATCATAGTCCATATGATGATATACGCTACCGATCATGTCTGCTGATTTAGTAATCTTAGATTGTACCCAACCTTCTAAGCCTTCTGCTTCGCTTACACCTTTTAGCATGTCGTGTAGTTTGATTGCATACTTTGCTATTTTATAAAGTTCAGCACGGGCCATTTGTACTTCATGGTCTCTTTCAGCAACGTCTGCTAATTCGCCTAAACCTTCTTTTAATTTCTTATCTGTCATCAGATACTCCATGTTATTATATTGTATTTATTTCATTTAATATCATTTCGGCAATTAGTTGATGTCCGTATTTTGTAGGATGATAGCTATACGGATTTACAATTTTATTTTCTGCCAAAAATTTAATTCGATTAGAATCTTCTTTATATGTTGAAGTATGATATTCATTGTCTAGCGTTTTAAGGCCAGTATTTTTGCAAAGTATACTACATAAGTCTCTGGGGTTGTGATCATAAAATAGCATATTATTTATTTTTTTGTTTTTGTTGACACTTGCTTCCTTAATATTAGTTGTGATAGGATGATCATGATCTTTTTGTCTGCGGTGTTTTTCTACGGTATATTCGTCAGTATTAAAATTGCGTACAGCGGGATGTGCGTTTTCATAGTTGTGGTGATTAAAGGTGTCAAACCAATAATTTTTTATACCTATTGCTGTAAAGTAACTATTGAAAAAGTGCATTTCTTTTGCAAGAGCATGTACTTCATGATCGTGATTATAGAAAAAACGCATCCATTGCTTAATAAGGCCGTTGTCTTTGTTGACTACTTTTTGCCAACTAAATTTAATATTAGGTAAAATAATATTTTTTAAATCTTGTGTTCTTTGTTCGTATATTTCTGTCCTTGCAGTAGAAGTAATACCCCATAGAACTATAATTTCGTCATATTTTTGTTTAATATCGTTAAAGTCGTCACTTGCAAAAAAATGTTTTGCAAATCTAAATTGTTTTTGATTGCTGGTTCCGCCTATACTAAAATTAAGCGTGTCTGCATTAATTTCCTTGCCAATAATTTCACGAAACGTACCTTCCGGCTTATCCCAAGTATTATAATATTCATTTTCTAACATACCATCATAGTAGTATGTTCCAACACCCATAGTCCAACTACAACCAAAAGTAATCAATAATTTTTTCATATTTTACTTCTTAATTGGGTTTCTGCATTATGCTTTTTTCTTTGCTTTAGATTTCTTTTTCTTAGACTTCTTTATAGAGCCTGTTCGTGTTAGTGTACCAGGTCCGCCGTTAAGGAAGCCATTGCCACCGCCCATACTAGAAGCAATTGCTCCTGCTGATGTCATTTCTGCTGCGGCTGTTTCACTTAGTTCATTTATTTTCATTTCTTTTATCCAATATATCTTTCATTACATTGCTTGCTGTATCTGTAAAAAAACGCGGAGCAACTGCGTGTATAACAAGAGTAGGCACTATCAGTTGTAGTCTAATAGCGGCAGTTAGTGCAGCTTTCATATGCTGGCATCCTGTTTCGCCTTTTTCTTCTAAGTGTAGTTTACATTGTTTACTGAACATTACTTCTTCTTTCTACCTGATTTCATGTTAGCACACCAGTGATACATTTTAGCCTTCTCACCGCTTGCGTTCTTAGCACGTTTGCGTAGTGCAGTTACACTACCATTACAACTAGCACCTGACTTCTTTACTCTGCCAGGTCTGCTTTTGCCTTTTTTCTTGCCATCAGCAAAGTTTTCATCTACATGTGCATCATCACCTGGTTTATCAGCATCTTGTGTTTTGTATCCTGCTTTTTTAAGACCTTTCTTAAGATGGTCTTTTTCTTTCTTACCACCAAACGGAACAACCATTACATCTGGTTCGTCTCTGTTGTCACTTTTCTTAGCAGTTGATAAGTTAGAAATAGTTTTACCTACACGTAGGAAATCATATGCAGTATCTGCTTTTGTAAGAAATGTATTTTTTGGATTGTTAATAGATTTAGCTTCGTCTAGTGTACGTGCATTTAAATGTCCTAAATGTTCGTCAATGTGTAGTGCAAGTTCGAAGTCAAGTTGTGTAAGACCACCTACATCGTGTGTGTATACCATTAAGATAAGTTCGTTATAGAACACTCCAATATCAGCAAAATGATCTAGTTCAATCTGCGGGTCTTTAATCATTTGTAAAAATTCTAATGCTTGATTATAATCATCAAACGCTACTTTTTTATATAAGTATTTTCCTTTACGTATCTCCCAATCAGGAGTAAACTTTGCACGTATTGGTTCTGCTTGTTTTATATCTAACTTCTTCATTTTACAAGCCCTAAATTAAATAGTACATTAGTACTTTTACCTTTAACTTTTTTACTTAGTGTAGGCGGACGTCCGTCTTTGTCTACTTTATTGCCAAACTTAGCAGCTTGCTTTGTAACTTCGTCAGGACCTACATCAACTGTAGTGTTTACACCCTTTACTATTCTACCATCTTCTGTTATATCGCGCCATCTCATAAATATATTTACCAGACTTTTACTACGTGGAAATCCACAGGCTCTAAATATTTTATCTCGTTTTTCTTGCCGTCTAAGTCATAAAATATAAAATGCTTTGGCCCTTGCTTAACTATTTTCTTTGCATGATAGGTTTGAGTTTTCCAAGTTTTTGTTCGTATACCGTCTTGATGAGTAGTGATTGTATCTGCTACCCAAATAATTATTTCGTATTCTTCTCTAGTAACTCGTTTCCACCACTCTGCAATTCTATTTCTTTTCATTTTTTCTTACGTCCTCGGAAAGTATGTCCTGTCATATAAGGTTTTGAAAACCACAATTCAAACCATTCTTTGTCGCCCGGCTTTATTTTTTTATCTTTTTCTACTTGTTTTAGATCAGTTGCAGTCTGGCTCATGTTTTCTAGGGTATACTCAGTATAACCCTTGTATTCATTTACACCAGCAAGTTGTTTAAGTCTTTCAATGTCCATTAGCTACTCTGCGTAAAACTTCTTGGATGTCTTCGTCGCTAATAGTAAAATATTTTTGGTTTCTTGCTTTTATTTTTTTGCCGCTAAGTTGTTTTAGAATAAAACTTAATTTTTCAATATCGTCTTCCTCACGGGCAAAGCGTTCTATTTCTTTTTGTAAGTGGTTGACTAACGCACTTTTATCTAACACCAAATCGCTTTCATTCTTAGCCATCTTAGTTGCAGTCGCATACATTACTGCGTCAGCATCTTTACCGTAACGCTTTTTAAATCCAGCCTTTCCTTTTTTCATACCTTTTACAATACGTTCTTTTTCTTTTTCTTCGCCTTTGCTAAGTTCACGCTCTGTTGTTGCAGGTTCAGTTACACCCATACCTTTGCGTACAGCATCATACATAGGTTTAGCAAGTTTTTTATCTGGAGCACCTTGTGCAAATGAGTCTAAATCGCCAGCGGCTGCTGCTGCTCTCATTTTACTTGCACTCATACCTTCAGCACCGTCGGCATCTGGGTCACGCTCGCCTGCGCTTACAACTTTAATTGAATTAAATTTAAAAGGAACATTACCTGATTTGTCTGGTTGTCCGTTATATGTATCAAATAACTTTTGGAAAGCATCTACTCTATCACTGCCTGCAATAAACACAATATCAGTATAGCCTAGACTCTGTAGTTTCTCTAATGCTTGTATAGGTGTACGTACTGCTTGGTGTCCAATGTTAATGCCGGGAAAAAACTGCTTCGCTAACTTCATTTTAGTTGCAAAGTCTAATGGATCTGTTTTAGGTTTTTGTGTTTGTGACAAGAAAAGATAATGATCACCTTCTTGTGAAGTTACAGCATCAACTAGTTTAGCATGTCCAATTGTTGGAGGGTTAAGACGTCCAAATGCAAGAACTGCTTTCTTTGTTGGTGCTTCATACAGTTCCCTTAGTAGCATTAGTATGCTCCATCTTTGATCATCTTCATTTCTTCACCAAAGATTTTTTGTATTAACAGATTTTTATCTTGCGTTTTAAAAACATTTTCTAAAGAACCTAGATTATATTTTTTGCAATAGGTTTTCATTCCTTTGTCACAACAATCGCCTAAACAATCGTTAGCATCGCATGATTTACCCGCATCATAACGATCTTTCATATTCATAACAGCTGGAAAAAACGACTTACGATAGAACATAGGATCGTTACGCATAAAGATAGCAACATCGTCTACTGCATCAAACGGAAGATTTTTTGCAAATTCATCAATACGCATATTAGTCTTCCTTAGCTGCTAGGATATCTGCATACGTAGAACCGTATGGATTAGATGCTATTGCAATAGTATCAACGTTAGTTTCCTGCTGCTGGTCATCTACTTCTGTGTTACCTATGCCGTTTATCATAGCTAAACGATTGCCTAACTCTCTTATTTCTTGTGCTGGCGACTTTTTTTCTACCATTTTCTACAACTCCAATAACGTGCCTTATGTCTTGGCCCTGGATTATCACAGTTATGTCTTGCTCTAAATGATCGTCTTGCGGCCGGATTATTTTTTCTAATACGCATAGACTTACCTTTAACACTTGATCCGCCGTGTCCAAAGTTAACTTTAACTACATTGCCTTTTGGATTCTTAACATATACTTTAAACTTCTTAACATCACCTGCCATAGGCTTGCCTAGTTTAACTTTGCGTCCTTGGTATTCCGCTTCATCTATCGGATCGTCGTCATCGTTATACCACATGACACCGTAGTCTTCAAAAAATTCGTCATCGTCTTCGTATGTAATTTCGTCAGTTTCATCTAAATCATTTGATGAAATCTCAATATCAAAATCTTCATAACCCTGTTCAAACATATAGTTTGCTAGTTTCTCAGCATAGGCGTTTGATTCGTGTTCGTTGAGTTCTCTAGATAACGGAATTTGAAATACTGTACAGTCTTGTTCTGTGACAAATGTCTGACTTTCAGCAAAGATGCTTTCATCTAGTTTAGCAGCACCTTCTTGTTTTTCCATTACTACTCTTACAAAATTTTCCATATTTATACCTTAATGATTTAGTGTTATTGAATTCAATGTACCGTCAGTGTAAATTATTTTAGCTCTAATCCAAACATAATTTCCTGTAAAACTTACAATAGTATTATTAGTTTCTTGCTCTATTGCACCAGAATGCACACTGAACCAATCACTATCAACAGGATCTACTTCTAAAGTTCCTTCGATAATGAGTGTACCTGTAAATTCAGATAAGTTATACTGTACTGTATGCAAGCCATCACTGCGACCGTAGTAACCGTCACCTTTAAACTTGTCACCTATTACAACCTCCGAAGTACTATCTCCTGGATGTGTTTGCGCTGATAAAATTATTTCACTATTAGTTGCCATACTAATATTTATCTAATTCGCTATACCAAACCAGTTTTTGTACCCTACGAATATTGTCAACACAGATTAAAGTTATTAATTGAAGCAATTTTTCATCTCTTAAATAGAAGTATAATCCGTCAACATACGACTCAGTTTCTAAATTTTCTAATGTTTTTCTGCCTACTTTACTCTTGTCTTTGTTGTTTTTTAACCAATTTGCTAGATCTTTGGAGCCATTTTTCCTTCCTAAAGTAATTCTTAAATTAAATTGCGGCTTATTCTTTACAATAACTACGTCGGTGTTATTTTTTAAATAAGCCGCTATTTTGTTACTAGGTTCGTGAAACTCGATCCGTTCTGTCCGCATTTTATTTGCTATGCTTATAAGCTCAGATTTATCATTACAGTAAATAATTAACTCATTACCAATACCGACTCTTACTAAATAATCTTCACTTAGTATTTTTAAACATTTATAGATATCTCTTGCATCTAAAAAATCATCGTTAGATACAATTGTTGTTGTTCTAAATATAGTCTTAGTTATAGGTTGATTGTTTGAATAATAATTATTATATTCGTCTAGTTTTTCTCTAGCATACGATAGTTCCTTGCCGCGCTGTAGTTCAGATCTAAATATTGACGCTAATTTATTATATACCACTAACTTATATACATACTTAGAGTAAAATATCTTGTTAGTGGTACATTTTTTATACATTTTCAGGTACTTTTTGAGATTCGTTATTCAGAATAATCGTATCTTCTTGACAATCGATAGTGATATTCCCGCCATTTTTTAAGTCACCAAACAATATTTGACGACTAAGTGGACGTTTGATATCTCTATCAATAATACGCTGTAGTGGCCGAGCACCATTCTTTGGATCAAAACCTTTTTCTACCAAGTAATCAATTGCTTCATCGGTAATTTTTATCTTAATATTTTTATCTTCTACCATCTTCTTTAACTCAACTAAGAATTTACCAACAATCTTGATCATTACTTCTCTGCCTAGTTTAGCAAATGTTATAACACCGTCAAGTCTGTTACGGAATTCTGGAGCAAAAAATCTTTTCAACTCCGAATCATCATAGTTATTAGTTTCCTGTGTTTCAAAGCCAATAGAATTTTTCTCTGCTTGTTTAGCACCTAGGTTAGTTGTAAGAATCAGTGTACAGTTACGTGCATCAGCTTCTTTACCGTTGCTTCCAGTTACTTTACCGTTGTCCATAATCTGTAAAAGAATCTGTGATACATCAGGATGTGCTTTTTCAATTTCATCTAGCAGTAACACACAATTAGGAAATTCTTGCAATTTAGTAATCAATTGGCCTGCATTTTCCTCGTGTCCTACGTAACCCGGAGGCGACCCTATGAGCTTTGCGACTGAATGTTTTTCCATATATTCGCTCATATCAAATCGCACAAGCTGTACACCTAAATTATTAGATAGTGCTTTAGCTGTTTCAGTTTTACCTGTGCCTGTCGGACCCATAAATACAAAGCTTCCAATGGGCTTGTCGTCTGCTTTTAACCCTGCTTGACTGACCAGGATCTTATCTACAATACTTTCAATAGCTTCATCTTGGCCAAAAACAACCTTTTTCATATTAGATTCTAAGTTTTTAAGATTGTCACTTTCTTTCTCGGCAACTTGTTCTGTTGGCACTTTAATCATCTTTGCAAGTTCAAATTGAATTTCATCTTCGCCTACAACAACATTTTCTGTTTGGTTATTAACTTTAAAGCGAGAACATGCAACATCAATTAAATCAATTGCCTTGTCAGGCAACTTCTTATCAGTTTGATATTTAATACTCAATTTAACAGCAGCATCAATAGCGTCATCGGTGATAGTTGTGCCATGATACTCTTCATAATATTTCTTAAGACCTTGTAAAATATTTTTTGTATTTTCTTTTGAAGGTTCATCAATTACAACCCGCTGGAATCTACGCATCAATGCACGATCTTTTTCAAAATACTTGCGATATTCTTCCCAAGTAGTTGATGCAACAACTTTTAAGTCACCTTTTGTAAGTGCAGGCTTTAGCATATTAGCCATATCATTTGCACTACTAGAACCTGCTGCACCAGCACCCATCATCATATGTGCTTCATCAACAAACATGATTGTTTTGCCTTGTTTTATAAGAGCTGTAATAACTAGTTTAAAACGTTCTTCGAAGTCACCGCGATACTTACTGCCAGCAAGCATACTACCGATATCTAAATTGTATACTTTATATTCCTTTAAAAACTCCGGTACATTATCATTAACAATGTTGTACGCAAGTCCTTCTGCAATAGCAGTTTTACCTACACCAGGATCACCTACCATTAGTACATTGTTTTTGTTGCGTCTGCCAAGTGATAACGCTAAACTTTCTAATTCTTCGCTACGTCCAATAATAGGATCAACCTTGCCTCGCTTTACTTCGTCATTTAAATTAGAAGTAAAAGAACGTAATGCCCTCTTAGCGTCAGCAGAGATTTCTTGATCTTCTTCATCATTATATTGTAATTCTTCGTCGATGTATGCACTAAATGCTGCTTTATCGATGCCACCTTTTTCTAGGTAATAGGTTGCCATCGTTTTTTTCTCGTGCAATGTAGCTAGGATAAGGTCAGTAAGTTCTATCTCACCTCTACCTGCAAATAGTACTTGTGTAAATGCTCTGTTTAATACACGTTCTACAGTAGATGTTTTTTTAGGCTTATACTTTTTAATTTCAACTTTTATATCATCTAGATCGTTTTTTAGATATAACTCTAAATTAGATTTGATATAATCAATATTTGCCCCAAATGAAGAGACGTATTGACAAAAATTTTCTTCACAAAAAATAGCATACACTAAGTGTTCTAAAGTCACATATTCGTGTTTTAGATTTTTTGCATCTTTAATTGCTTTATCAAATACAAGTTGTAATTCTTTGCTTGGTTCTACCATGATTCACCTTATTTTATCTTTTAAGAGTTCTATCTCTTTTAGTATAGTTTCATTTGTTATTGTAGGTATCTCTGTGTCTATAGATACATACAAATTACCTTTTTTACCTGTATGCAAGTCCGGTATTCCGTAACCTGGAATATTAAAAACTTGGCCTATTTTTGTGCCTTTAGGAATATTAAGTTTTACTTGTTTATTGTCTAGTGTCTTAACTATTATAACACAACCTAGCATTAAGTCAAACACATTTATTACTTTTTTATAAATTAAATTATTTTGATCCCTCTCCCAATTCTTTACCTTTTGCACATATAACTTAATATGAAGATCACCTCTTTGGAATCCGGGATGGCCATCATCCCCTAGACCTTGATACCTAACTGTGTCGCCGTGTTTAGCTCCTCTAGGTATATCAACGTTGACTGTTTCTACTCTTCCACTGTGTGTACTGTATTGAAAAACTAATGTTTTCCCGTTTATTATATCTGCTAATCCTATTTCTGCTCTTAGATGAAGATCTTTATTTCTTGGAGTTCGATTTGCAAAACCATTATTAAACATATGATCAAACGGGTGACTGTATTGTGCATTTGCTTGTCGCATTGCCTCTTCAAATCCGCCTTGGCTTTGTTGATTAAAATTAAATCCTTGCCCGCCGCCATTTTGTTGATGATCGTACATACCTCGCTTGTGCGGATCCTTTAGTGTACTGTATGCTTCGTTGATTTGTTTGAATTTGGCTTCGTCACCACCTCGGTCAGGATGGTGTTTCATACTTGCTTTTTTATATGCTGCCTTCAGTTCTTTATCAGAAGCATTTTTAGCAACGCCTAGTGTAGAATAGTGGTCCATACAACTACTTATCGTATGAACCACTAGTTAATAACAGTAGTGATTATTTAGATTTTCCACTATATGCTTGTGCGCCAAAGAACGCCATAACAATTGCTGCAACTGAAACAAAATATGTTGCTGCCATCGATCCTAATACAGTTGCCGCTTGATCTAAATCTAGCAATACTGCAATAACAACTGCAAATGGATATAGCAACATACCTATTAGTGCAAACCAAGCCATTTTACGCTGTGCATCACGCATGGCATCTGCATCTTCAAGTTCTTTGCGTTTGAACTCTAAGTGCATTTCCATTTCTCTTTTACTAATATGTCCGTCACCATTCATATCTGCATCTGCAGGTAATGCTCCCCGTTCTACGGTCATATCTCTTGTGTAAGAAACACTAGGTGCTTCTGATACCGCTGCTGGTGCCGGCGCTGAATCTAACTCTTCTGGTTTTTTGCGTGGCATTATTTTCCCTCCTTAATAAGTGTGTCAATCTTATGCCCATTTTGTTCTATCTTTTTCTCATTTACTTCTGGTGTTGCATCAAAGATAATCTTTTCTATCTTTAATGACGGTATTCTTTCATTAGGTACATATCGCCAAATATAGTCGCCTTTGAATTCTCCGCTAGCTTTGTGTATTCCAAAAACTGTTTCAGAGTTGCCTATTTTTACAATAAGTGCTCTTTCACCATCTAGTATAACTTTGTCGCCTTCTTTAAAAGCAGGATTCATTTTGAATGCCATACCTTTTGCAAGTTTTGTTGCATAATCTTTGAACATTAGTGTTACAACTAATGCAAATAGTGCTGCTATAAACGGTGTTGCTATTTCTGCTAGTTCAAGCCCTATACCACCTGCGTTCATTATTTCACCCTCCATCTTTATTCTCCAACTCGATTATACGAGCTTCTAGCTCGTCTATTTTTTTGGTAACAAATGGATATTTTTTACGCCAAGCATCTGTTGGCTGTTCAAACCATGTCAAGCCCCACCGCTCAACAAGGTAATCTAAAAACAAATCAAAGTTTGCATAACACCAAAGTCCTGCTCTAGTGCCTTTAAAATATGCTAAAAATGCTGCTCCTAACAATGCACCGGCTATACTGGTATAGATCCATAGTGTATCGTCTAACAGCTGAGAGATTAAATCCATTAGCTACGCTCCTAATGTATTTATCGGATTTAATCGAAAGGATTGAGGTCGATACCTTTGCTTATTTCAGCTTCGCGGGCAGCATCTTCTTTTTCTTCTTGTTGTCGTTGCACTTCTGCTTCGTCAAGAGCTTCATTTGCTGCTTTATAATAGCTTTCGTATGCAAGAATTATTTGTTGTTGCTGCTGAACTAAAGCACGTATGTCTGAGAAGTTTAAACCTAAGTCACCGTACTCTTGTCCTGTTAACGAATAAAAAGCAAATGCTTTGCCTTCTGTTTTTAGACGTTCTTTAACTTCATCTATATTGTTTTCGTTAATAACAATCCATTCAATGCGGCGCATATTGACTTCGTCAACTGGCGGAAGCACTAATTCTGGTTTTTCAATTGGCTTACTAGTTACTTGTATTGTTTGTGGGGTCGTTGAGCAAGCCGCTAGCCCTATAAGTATCATAAAGCCAAGGGCACTCTTTGTTAAAAGACCTTGCATTTTCTGCATTTTCCTCGTTCTCCGTTAGTTCAGCACCACTTAATAATTCAAAGCATCTGCCTGCATTTACACTACCTCTATTTACCGCACGTTCAATTGCTTCAGGGTTAGCTATGGCAGCAGCAGTCATGTCAATGTCTGCGAGTTTACTTGCAAGTTGTTGGTTTTGTCTACGGATGGAAGCAAACTCTGTATTAATTTTTTTTAATTCTTCGTTAGCTGCTTTGAAATCTGCTTCCATCGTTTTTATTGTTTCTTCGTTAGTAGCAACTGCCATTTGTAATTTTGCATTGTTTTCGGTTAGTACAGCAATAGTCCGCTGGGTATCAGTATAATACCAATATCCAATCCCGCCCATAGTCATCATAACAATTAAAAGCATTCCTGACAGTTTCATAATTTTAGTCTCCGAACATTAGTGCAAGACTCTTTGGACCCATAATTCCATCTGCGGTAAGTCCGTTTTCCTCTTGCCATACTTTAATATGTGCTTCAGTACCTCTGCCAAAGATCCCATCTGCACCAATTTCTAATTCTTCTTGTACTGCTCTAACTGTTGGTCCTCTTGACCCTACACGAATAGTTTCGTATACCATTTTACTTGGTGACCAATGTCCACCTAATACTTCCATTGCGTGTTTGTAATGCTTCTCACGATCTTCTAAACCAATGTAGCCACCATTAATACGCTTTGTAGCGCCTTTAACGTCTCGTGCATCACAATACTTGTTTAAGTTGTTTGTATCCCAGAACCAACATGCTGAGTCTAGTGCGCCTTTCTTAGTGCGTACATAGTCTACTGCTTCTTCTGGGGACATTTCCATTTCTTTTGCGAATTCTGTATAATTGTATCTGCCTGTAAGTTGTAGAATGCCGCCGCCCCTGAATCTCCAACCATCTCCGGAATTGGTATCGCCGTTGTCCATTCTATTTGCGTAAATAACGTTTGCAATTTTACGAGGCTGTCTATGATATTCTTGTGCATCTCTACCTGCTCTCTTGAAATATTTGCCAAATATAGCATCAAGTGCTTTTGCACTGTAGTTTAAATTCTCTGATAGTACTTTAAAATTATTTGATTCATGTCCACACTGTGCAATAAACATTGCAACACGTTCTGGTGTGTTCATATCCCATAGTGGAAGTATTTCGCACATCGCGTCATACCAATCCTCTGCTTCTTCATTCCCGCGAAGCATTTCAATCACTGCTTCTTCGGTAAATTCGAATTCAAAATCTTTAGCTGCCATTTTGTTTCCTTTATACTACAACTCTTTCTAGCACAAGCGTATGTCCTTCGTTGTCAAAGGTAAGCTTGCTTCCATATTTAGTAATATTGTAGTCGCCAAGATACTTAGAAAGAAAAATAATTTCTGCAAAGTCATCAGGATTAAATGATTCTGTAATTGATTCGATTGTTTCTTGTGTAGGCCCAAAATCTATAAATTTAAATGCAACAGGATCTGCAAAGGCTTTATTGATTACTAGTAATTCATCTTCCATGTACACATTTTCTACAAAACTTTTATTAAAAAAGTTTTTGTAGTTTTGCATTCTGCCTTCTTGAATAGCAAGATCATAATCATCTGCTGTAATAGGTAGCACTTTTTGCAAATTTTCTGTAGTTAGTGTTTCACTTCTAAAATTTTTGTAATATCTAAATCTTAATTCTTGCGTATCTGACAATTTTGATATACCGTCTATCATTTCGGAGATGTTGCTAGCAGAGTCCCTGTTTCGTTCAATTTCTACAAAAACTTTATATGTGCCATCGCTAGTCTCTCCCGGTGTAGCATCAGCATCTAAAATAAACGAATAACCTCTCTCTATAAAACTACTTAAATCGTCTGCAGATTCTTTAGTTATAGTGCTAAATGCTATAGTTACAATATCGTTATCAGACCCCATTTTACTTTTGAAACTATCAATTTCAACTACCTTGTTAAGAAGATCTCTTAAATCACCGTTTCTTAGAGTCATAGTCCTTCCTCCGGCGCTGCCATTGCTGCTTCTTCTGCAGGCTGTATTTCGGATCCTTGTGAAGCATCAGCATCTGCAGATAAGTTTACATCTTGCATATATCCTGAGTAGATATCCATAATTAAATTCTTTGGCATTTGAATTTCAACTACCCAGATAGGTTCTCTATCAAGTTTTCCTTTTTTTGTTCCTGGACGTACATCGTCTGGTTTTTCAATCTTTCTAGGAACAATTAGTGAAGTTTTTTTATAGCGTACTTTACAGTCATAATCTAATAACCGTTTTCCTCCCATAGGATCTGGCATTTGATCTACAGGCCACATAAATGAACAAGTAACCCAATGCCTATCAATTTTAGGTCCTTCTGCAAGTTCACCTTCTGACCAATTTTCATAAACATATAAGTCTAAGTGGTCTAAAACTCTTTCAAAATCCTTTAGCACATTAAAAGAATTATTAGAATCATATATTGTTTCTATATTTTTGATAATATCTAACGAATCATACATCTTATAAACCTAACCCTTTGTAGTAGTATTATTTATCTGATTGAGATACTTATGATTTTTTTACAAAAAGATAAACTTAGTGTTTATTATCTTTATATTATTATAAATACTTTTGTGGGGCAGATGTGTTCTACGAACACAAACTACCCTACTCCACATCCAAAGGAGGATCTTTAATGGGTGCAAAGCGAAAAGCACAATCACGTGCAAACCAAAACTACTCAAATGTAGTAAATTTAAATAACCATCAAAAACAACAATCAGTAAATATACTTCCAAGAAATAAATCACAGGAATCTTATGTTATTAAACTGTTAGATGAAACCAAAGACATAGTTTTTGGAATCGGTCCTGCAGGTACAGGCAAAACATTGCTTGCAGTACAGGTCGCAGTTAAAATGTTCAAAGAAGGAAAAGTAGATAAAATCATAGTTACTCGTCCAGCAGTAAGTGTAGACGAAGATTTAGGATTTTTACCTGGCACATTGGAACAAAAAATGGCTCCGTGGACTAGACCTATTTTTGACGTACTAAGAGAGTACTTTGATGCTAAACAAATTGAAGGTATGATTGAAGAAGGCATTATCGAAATTGCTCCACTTGCATTTATGCGTGGACGTACATTTAAAAGTGCTTTTATATTAGCAGATGAAATGCAAAACGCAACCCCGAATCAAATGAAAATGCTATTAACACGTTTAGGTGAAGGATCGATGATGGCCGTCACTGGTGATTTGGCTCAAGCAGACAGATTAAAAGACAACGGATTAATTGATTTTACTAATAGATTAGTGCAATCAGACTCAGCACATATTGACATAGTCAACTTTGGACAAGGAGATATTGAAAGACACGAAGCAGTAAAAGAAGTTCTTAAAGTATACGGTGATGAATAACTTCAACACCTGACTTATTAAGGAATTCTAAACCCTGTGTACTACGATATTCATTTTTGTAGTACACAGTGGTTATTCCGCTTTGATAGACTAGTTTGGCACAGTCTATACAAGGAGTATGTGTAACAAACATCGTTGCACCTAGGCCGCTCTCCCCGCTTTTTGCTAATTTAGCAATAGCATTAGTTTCTGCATGTAAAACTTCTGTCTTAGATACAGTAGTACATGTTCCTAGTTCATGGTGTTGTACAGTATGTTCGCAACAATTATCCCATCCTGTAGGCATACCATTATATCCAATACTAATAATACGATCATCCTTTACAATTATTGCACCCACTTGTAAACGCTTGGCATGACTTAGTTGTGCAAACCTTTCTGCAACATCCATATATGCATCTATAAATTTAGATTTCATTTATTGTTTTTCCTAAAACTTAACTCTTTCATAGCAAGGCCATATATGCCTTTGTTAGTTACAAGTTGCACTCCGTCAAACTTTATGACTTTTTCTTTAGTTTTAGTTTCTAAGTAGTTTTTTAAATCTGACAAACTATTCCAACTACGTTCTAGATGTTTCATTTGCTTTCCTTTTTTAGCAAATACAGTAAGTATTCATTTTGTGTGTAAGTTAGTAGCCAGCTACGTCCTTTTAATGGTGGACGTCCTGTTTCATCAAAAAAGATGTGTAATTCTATATATCTTTTAAGCCAGATTCGCCTTTTACTAAAACTACTACGTACTGGAAACCAAGCAAATTTTTCTACAGGCTCTTCAATTCTGTCAAAATACGCACTTATATGCTTCATATAATCTATACGGCCATATCTGCTTTTATACTGTCCATTGGAGTGTAACCAATAAGTTTGTAGTCTTCAGGTTTTGTTTTTACCAGCTGATCTAAGTCTGCAAATTTAGGCATGTTTAATACAGGACCTTGTAATGGAGTTCTAATAATTTGCTGTTGCACTTGTTCAAAGTGATTTTTGTAGATATGACAGTCTCCACCAGTCCATATAAAGTCGCCTACTTTTAATTCTAGTAGTTGTGCAAACATATGTGTGAGTAAACTGTAACTAGCAATGTTAAACGGTACACCTAAGAACATATCAGCACTACGCTGATACAACTGGCAACTTAGTTCGCCGTCTTGTATGTGAAACTGGAACATAGTGTGACAAGGCGGAAGTGCCATTACATTTACTCTGTCAGCATTCCATGCACTAACAATGTGTCTACGACTATCTGGGTCGTAATACATATTTTCAAGTACTTCAGCAATTTGATCTACAAATCCAAGTTGTGCGTCCCAACTGCGCCATTGATGTCCGTACACAGGACCTAAATCTTTTGTTGTATCATCATTAACATAACCTAGTTGCTTGCCTTGATTGTCAGCATTAGCAGTCCAAATAGTTGTTTTGCCTACTAATTCTTCTCTAGGTTTACCATAGTGTATTTCAGCAAGTCTGCGTTCGTCACTAGACCCTTCTAGCATCCA
>Ga0228675_1000426_pt1 | contig 18511 bp, 26 predicted proteins | sample 36D_rmetaG_FD_182786 | JGI IMG/M metagenome (GOLD analysis project Ga0228675, IMG submission 182786) | Seawater microbial communities from Monterey Bay, California, United States - 36D_r | ecosystem: Environmental > Aquatic > Marine > Coastal | place: USA: California | collected 2016-10-05
TCTGATTGAAACGAGCTGGGGTAGGGTTGGAGAAAAAGGATGTCGGACTGTTCGCATGTTTCCCGATGAGACATCAGCACTCCGACATTTTCGAAGGCTTTTGCGCAGGAGAGCAACCGCTCGACTGCGGATAGGAACATCCTATCGCATCATCGCTTCATCAGGTGACTGAAAAACAAACATGCGGGGCCTTGTGATCTTTGTTGATACGATCAAACGTCAATCAACTGAATTCATCAGAGATCAAAGCCATGAAAAGCCCACAGGATAGTTTATATTCTTCTGAAAGACGCCTTTATGAAGAGATCCCGCATATCGAACTTCCGGTCTTGAGGTTGGAGGTTGCTGCGAGAGATAAAGTATTAGTGTTTGACCCTAATGGTCTACTCGCAGCGATCATGTCTGGTGACTTTGATGCACGCCAGATGGAACCTGCACAGTATTGGCCTTCGATTATTTCTGGTCATCCTGGTCTACAATATCGATGCAGGGACATGGTGATCGAGTTGTCGCCAACGGAGATGGACCGATTTCTGCGCCATGATCTGAACCCTGAAGAGTATCAAGCGATCCGCTTACGCTATCCTTGGCAACCTGAGGATTACTTCGACATTCATGATGATTTTTACGACCCTGGAACAGGGGAAGCCTTACAGCCGCTAGAAAGGTAAAAGAAAGTAGCGCAGGGATCAGAGAAAGCTGTCGCCCGCATGGTTTTCGTAGCGGTTCTGGTCGATCACATACTGCCGCAGCATATCGATGCTTTTATGGCGTGATTGATCAGATATCTTAAAGAGATCTGCCTTGTTGCGAGCTGCTGACGTAACAAAACCAGACCGAAGGCTGTGTCCGGAGAATTCTTTTGGATCCAGCCCCGCATCGCAGGACCGGTTCTTCACGATGGTCGCTATAGCATTGCCCGAGAGGGGAAGTTCCCTGGTGCGCTTGCCACCCTTGACGAGAGGACGAAACACATAGCCCTCGGTGATGCCGGCCGCCTTGATCCACTCCTTCAGTCGGTGAACAGGACGAATATACTTTCCATTGGGCACAACAATAACCTGACCTTCGCCCTCCTGGTCCGTCTTGGAGTGCGGGATGTAGACTGTCACGCCTTCATCTGAAAAGCTCAAGTCTTCGATGCGGAGATGCCCAAGCTCATGACGGCGAAGGGCTGATGCCATACCAAACGCAAGCAAGGCTTTGTCACGGATATCTGCGAGTTCAGACCCCTTGATGCTATCGAGTAGCTGAAGAACGATATCATCGGTTGCTGGCTTCTTTTTCTCGACCTTGGTCCCGTGGACACGCCGGATGCCCTGCATAACCGCAGTAATGGCTTCAGAGTCCTTCATCTTGGTCGGGGGTGTCTCACCTGCTTTCGAATGAACATCAGATATAGCCGCAATGCGGCGTTCTATGGTCTTCACCTTAAGTCCACTCTCGGCTTGCTCTGCCAAGAAGAGCGCCACCGTTGTGGGAGATGTGGGCAGGGCAGGGAGGTTGTGCTTCCGGCAGAATTCTTCAAAAATACGCCAATCGCTCGCATAAGCACGTTTAGTAGCTGAAGACTGGCTCTCCGCTATATATGCTCGTGCCGCCTCATATGTAGAGACATATCGGTTACGAGAGCTAATGAATATTGCGAGATCGTTTGCCATTTCTGCCCCTAGCGGCTCCTGCCTGCGTGGTTCATACCCCGAATCATACGCTGCTGAGTCGCTAGATCAAGTATTTTCAGTAAATATTTTCGTGACCAAAGATATTTGGTGTTTTGATTATGGGAATGCGTGGTATTTTTACCTCTATCTGTTGAGGCACATTATACTTGTTACCATGAGAATCTGTAGAGAAAGTTTTTCGCCTCGCCGCAATAATTGTGGGTGAAGTATGCTTACGAATATTTTTCGCCTTATCGAGGTCAGCAATCAAGAAAAATCCTTCAGATAGTAGTGGTTCTTCAATGAATTCATTTGAATGTGCTTCGGAAATTGACACAGCACATTCAATCTGACGGCCTTTTAATCTATTAATTAAATCCTTGCGATCTTCGATAGAATTCAGCGCCCCCAAAGCTATTATTGGCAAGCCTCGCTCGATGGCAATCTTGAACTCGATTTCGTTTCGCACATCGCTAAAATCCCCATAGTTATAAATCACACATTTTTTATATTGATCCCTTATTCTAGAGATCAAATCTTCGGTGTGCTTGGTGCCTATAACAAGAAGTGTGTAAATCATTATTACCCCTTCGTATAATATATAAAATACCTCCTGTGAATTCAATAATAAAAAATAATATAAAATATATGTTAAAAAAAGAATATTTTAACTTGATTTTATTTTATTTTATTCAATATATATTATATATTTATTTACGAGGATTTATTTATGTCTATTAAAAAGCAGAATTATTATCACCAACCTAAGCGCATTGCAGCTATGTATCCAAACAAAAAGCACAAGAGATTTCTTGAAGGAGCATATACACTCTATCGTGGCGGTGAATATGGCGATATGAAATCATCAGAGCGTTTTAAAACAGTAGAAGAGATGTTTCTTCTCGAACCATTCATATTTCAAAGAATTAAAAAAGATTTCGAACCAGCTTTGGCTGCTCTAATCGATATGCTTGTTATAGATAAGCGCATCAATAGTGACATCGACTATTCGTCAATCGCATTGGAGGATATCGAAAACCGCATTCTCTCACACATCGATAGCATCGAGCATATGAATGCCTTCGACCGTCATCTGCATCGCTATCTGCAGCGTCAGGACTTGTTCTCGGATTATTTTACCGAAGACGGTCAAGCAAGGTTATGCCTGTTTCCACGTCTGGAAGTAGGAACAGATGTGTCCTTCAAAGAGTTCTCTGAAGCCAGTGGTTCTTTCAGAACACATGACAGTCTCATGATGTTCTACAAGTTCGACCTCGACACCTTTTTCGCAAACCCACAAGAAGAGCAGGATGGTCCGGTTTTCAAAGAGTCGAGAGAACAGTTCTTGCAAGCAAACTCTCGTGCGCTGCGTAATGTCTTCGAAAACTATAGCCAAAAAGTGACCTCGCTCTCGCAGTATCACCAGGAGTTCCCGTATCTGACCTCACTGATGGCACGTGAGAACATCAGCGACCGCATCGTTGAGACATATCAGTTGACGGCCTTAGAGAAGGGTCAAATAGATGCCTTCATAGAGACACTCAAGAAGCTCAACATCTATAACGCTGCATCTCTTTGCCACACCTCTGGATTGATGGCACTTTATGAATTCTTCAAAAAGCATAAGTCCGTTGTCGAGAGCCGACTGGAGAAGGAAGGTCTCCTCGATCAGGACACAGATGCTCTTTACTTCGTGCGCTTTTCGGGAATGGCAGAGAACCACATCAAAGTTGGTGTCGGGAACTACAACAACATTTGGACCCGCATGAAGATCCTTCGCAACGAGTGCTCGAAGCAGAAGTTCTTCGACACCGAAGAGGAGCGCCAAGCGTTCATAGAGGAAAACCTTCGCATCGAGCACCTGGATGTCATTTATCTGCCCCAGGCTCACAGATACGAGAAAAGTTTCAAGGACACCTTTGCACGTGCAGATATAAGTTATCTTACACCATCGTCTCACGGAGCAACAGAATTCATCTGTCTTGATGTGTTCAAGGATGATGAGACAAACGAGAGTGAACGTTCGGCTGAAGCAGTCTTCCAGGAGATGCTCGAAACGGTAAAGAAGATCTCGAAGACATCAGGTACGCCAAAACCAGCTCTGGTGCAGGACCCACTCGGAATAATCCCAAATCATTGTGCTTATGCCAAAAAAATCAGATCTATGCCGCATGTGGAATTACCGGCTTTCTTGAGAGGGGCTATGGTTGATGATGGGCGTCAAATGGATCTCTTTGAAGGCTAACGCTTGAAGCCTTGATGAAAACAGTAAAAAGCCCCTTTGGGGGCTTTTATTTTGACTTCTTATCCTGATCCTTGTGAGAAAGAAGATCCATTCTCTCAAGAAGAAATAACAGGGCTTCTTTGTTCGCTAATTTTTGTTCCTTTGTCATAATGTCCTCGCTTTATATATCTTATAAAATGGCGAAAATGCCGAATATATTAAGCAGCTGAAAAGGGGGAGTTCTCACACTCCCCCTTTAGGCATCAGATGTTGGAGATGGGGTTTGGATGCCCTAACACTTAAATGAAGACATATAAAAATCTGTCATTTAATTTAAGAAGATCTGTAACGGGCGCTTTTTTCTTTGAAAAACAGAATATCGGAAAGAGCGGTTTCAAGCATTATTTCTATGACTTCCTCTCGGTCATAAACACCTTGAAGGTGGTCTATAAGAGATTTGTATGTCGTCACTAACCTATCAAGATTGGTTAAATCTGCTTTTATCCAGTCCACAAAAATATCGAACATATGACCGGGGCTGATCTGATAAAGGAACAACAGTTCACTTTGGGTTTCAATATCTATGTATCGTAAAAAACTTTCTCTTGCACATCTGACAAAAATATCTGTATCCATAAATGTTCTCCCTATATGAATAATATATAGAGATAGTAGGTTAAAAAGAACTTTTTGAGTATTCGAAATTATGTGTCAAGTGAGACCATCTTGCTTGACACATAATGGGTATTGGCTTCACGCTGCCTTTGGGAAATACTCCTTAGTGAGCTTTTCACGTGTGGCACCAACAAGTGTATAAACAAGATTTTCGGTTTGCTGACGTGCGCACTGGTGGATAAAATCATCCAATTCAGAAGCGTCTTTGATCCACCCTTTTGACACCCAGTCCTCAACATCAATTTCAACGGTTTTAACAATATTTTCAAATTGCATATCTTAACTCCTTATTGCAATATTTTGTGTATAGCATAAAATAATATAAATGCAAGATATAATATTATCTTGACGCAAAATAATTATAAACGTGGACCAGTGTTTTTTGAGGGAGGTGTTTTATTGATTAACTTGTGCTTTAATAAGGATTTCTCACAATCTGCACTGGCTTGTTCGGCAAGTTCCGAGATGCTTGAACCTAACAGTGCCAAACCTGAATGAAAGAAACGTTTTTCGCTGGCTAGATAACGGATTGCGGCCTCTTCACCAGTAGAAGGGTCTTTGACACCTGGATAGATATCGAGCCCACAGTCCTCGTGATTGAGAGTAACCTCAAGCGCATTGAAAATGCGGTCGCTCGCCATCGATAAGAGACGCTCGTGCAGTTCTTCTCCCTCCTCGCCAAACCAGTCGGGTAGCGTGTCCTTGAAGGCGAGACCAGGATCCAGCCCAGCATCGGACATTTTTTGAAGGTGAGTGTTTAGTTTCTCAACATCAACAACGAGATATCCAACGAATTCTCGTGTGTTGTAGGCGGTTTCAAGAACGTGATCTAGGTAGGGTCGTGTGTAGAGATCAACGGTTAAGAGATTGTCATCCTTATCCGTCATCCCCAGTAGGTAGAGGGGGCGGACCAGTTTGGACAATTTGTTGTCTTCGTTAACGATGCGGCCAAAGTCTCCGTGCAGAAGGTCGAGGCTCTCAACCAAACCCCTATGCTTTTCTGACACCGGCATAAAGGCATAGAAGACCTCGGCATATCCGGCAGATGGATGGAAGCTCACGAAAGGCTTCATCTTGTCGGGAAGATCGTAAACCTGGATAGAACCTGTCTTATACAGATGAAAGTGAGCATCACCGACATCTACGCCGTTCATCCCTGCATATTTCTCAACCACGGAAAACAGTGCATCAGCTTCTTCAGTGGTTGGAATTGGATCCTCATCATCTAAAATCTGTTCTGACAGACGCCCAGAATTATGGTTTAGATCGAATGGGTCGTTAATGTTGTATGTTTCTTTATAAGTCATATCTCTTCCTTTTTGATGATGGTCGCTCCATTGATAATGAGATGGCGACAGGAAGCGATCTGTCAGAATATTCAAAATCAAGCGGCGTCTTGAATGTCGGATGTCTTGGAGATCCAGGGGCTATCGTCATAGTCAGGTGAAGGTCCGTGCTTCAGATCTTCGATGTGGCTGATGACATCTTCCTCTAACGCTTCGATGAGAAGCCTTGTGAGATTGCCCATCAGCGGGATGTCTGGGTAGGGTGTAGAGCGCCACAAGATGCTTGGGTTGGATGCTACGACTTCGAGTATTTCCGATGTGTGTGAGGGTATGGAGACCGAGCATTCAAGAAGTATTGCTTTCACAAGCTCTTCGTCAGTAGCTACGATTTCCTCGTCTTCGTCGAAAATTGCTCTATTGAGGCGTAGTGCTAATTTGATATCGCATAGCAGTGAGTCATAATTTTTCTGATACATTATTTTGTCCTCGTTAAATGTAGTGAATTGTTTATATAATATATAATATATAGTATAAAGTAATATAAAAAGCAACCTTTTGGATTGCTTTATTTTCTATTTATTCGCATTTACCTCGCATAATAAAATGAGAGGATCACCTTCAATCTTCATCAAGATAAGGTTTTCAACGGCGGTAAGGATGATATAGTCAAGTTTATCATCCTTGCTTATTCCACAGTTAAGCGAGCTATACTCGTTCAATGAAATATCAAAGACTTCTGGATGTTCATCCAAAATCGGCATCAAGTCGTAAATATTACCGGTGCGAAGATTTGGGATTGATCTATGAATAATTGCAGAGATGCCATCATCACTCAACTCGATATCTGGGTGGGCTTCTGTGAACTTTACGTATTCAATGCGTGCATTCTCAATCGTTTTTTTGATTAGGTTTTCAAGGTTAAACATTTTCTGTCCTTCTGTTAATATGAATATAGTTGTAATCAGTTTTTGTTTCTATGGTTGATATGTGTCAAGTTAGGATTGAAGTGTTTCTCTGACTTGACGTGAAACTGTGCTTGTCATCAAGTCCTCAAGAACTGATACTCTCATTGCAACAAGCAAGTAGTCGAACATCACAGTATCAAAGCTATTTGATTTGGAGCAGGGCGCTTCATAGTCATCGCTGGATAATGCTGGCGCTGTGAAAAACGCTCTTTTAAGAGTCATTCTGTCGCTGACTGCGTGCGATAGGTAATCATAGATCGCCCACTCAAGTGTTTTCGATCCGGCTCCAATGACGAGATCGGTTTGATATTGGTAGGCATCTAAGTAATCTCTAAGGTCTTCAAGTAATTCTTCAAAATTGTTTATCATTTTTTATCCTTTTTGTAATATATTTTTAGAGGTTATGCGAGGGTTTCCTCACCTTTCATAAGAAATTATAGAATATAATCTATATGCACATCCCAGAACTTACGTCTGTCAGAGATATATTCGTAAAAGGTTTTATCAGTTTCGACAGATTGTTCTAAAGAGATATTTTCAATAACGTGGCCATTGACAATATTCAGTGTTCCAATCTCAAGGTAGCGGTCATTTTCAATAATAATTACTTCATAAATCTTTTCCGCTGTGGTTTCCTCGGCGGGCCTCTCTCTTATTATTAGCATCTCTTTATCCATTTTAATTTCCTCTTTCATATGTTTATATATATTATATAGTATAAAATGATATAAATAGCAACTATTTTCAATAAAATAATTGGTTAATGTTAATATATTTTTAATGATTAGATTTTTAGTGAATTAACTCACTTTTATATGTCTTTTTGGCAATGATGTGCCCTGCCGATTTGGCACTTTAATTATTCTAATCTATGCAGCGCTTCTCCCCCGCAAATAAAAACTTACAGGGAATATACCTTTGAAGAATTCTGGATAGATATCTGGCGTGGTTTCATCATTCCTGCCAGTTTGGGAAGGAAGCTCTTATCTTGTTGCCAGTCCTCATAGGATGTCTTGTGAAGGCTGTAGATCTCATCAGCGAGTGAAGAGAGGGCAGGGTGGATAGAGGTTATGTCCACTCTTCCACCAGTCTTGTGCCAGCTGTCAGGCAGGTCATAGGGGTCTTCGACATCATAGCGGTTCAGAGCCAATGTCATACGCAGACGTTGTGCTTGCTTGCCCAGGTCAGTGAGATGCTGGCGATCCTCATCTTTGATATTTGGGAGTGTTCGAGAGAGTGAGGCTAGCTCGGAGGACAAACGATCTAAACCTTCGCACTCTCTCAAATCACCCATTTGTGCCTTCATTTTGTCGAGGCACATAGTCAGCCCGCTTAACTGTATCGCTTTGCGAGCAATATCTGTTTTTAGTCCTGTCGCCATCCTGTTCTCCTTTTGAAGGAGATGATGACATCAAGGCTTTCTGTCAGATCAGAAGCGGTCAGCCCAAAGAGATGAGAAAGTCGGATTAGAGTGTATCATCTCGTGCTGGTTAGACTGTATGCCTTGCTTGATGCCTTGAGCAAAATCAGCAACTGGCCCCTCAACGAATGGCGTAATCTGACGTTGCATCTGTGTGCCTGCATCAACCACGCTCGTGCCCAATCTCTGCCAGTCGGTAGAGTAGGGGTCGTTTACGACATCATAGATAGATTGCATATCAAGTCCGACATTTATTAAAAAACCAAGAAATGCCGCTAATGCTATATTTGTTATATAACCCATTAAATTATGAAACATTGTTTTGTCCTCCGTATGCTCATATTTATTAAGTATACTTGATTTTCTTGATTGTTAATATTTCAAGTATTCGTTCTACTTAACTTCTAAGATGGAAGATTTTCAAAATATATTAAATCGAACTTGGAGGTTGTCGAAAACTTCGTAATGTTGGGAGGATTTTAGAATATTTGGATCTTATTGAGGTCTGCACCCCCTTAAAGTAGGGAGTGCAGATATTTGCAATATTAAAGGCTTGGGCCTTTGTGTTTAGGTGCTGAAGGTGAAATATCTTTGGACACAGCTAAGGCGACTTCGTTTTGGATATCTTTTACTACATCAGAGTTTTGAACATCACTTCTTACATCTTCATAGATGCTTTGAATGATAGTTGTGTCCACATGATCATGATCATGATTGCTTCTTGTGTTGTAGAGAACCTGTGGTTTCTCTGAAATGTAGTTCGCAAGATCGACGTGATATGCAAAATAGACTCCATCAAAATCCTCCATTTTGGCATCAATTACTTCTTCAACATCGTATTCTTTAATATCTTGGCCTGACTTCTTATGTGCCTCGAAGTCCATTTTCACATCATCGGTGATACTTTCTACGATGACATCATGGTAACTTTGCTCATTATTTTTTGAAAAACTCATTTTAAAACTCCTTGTTTTCAACATATATGGAAAATGGTTACAGTCGAAAAACTGTCAGATATTTTTCAGCGGATGGATTTTTCAATATGTTCGAAGAGAATTCGAAGTGTTCCATCGATGCTTTCAATCTGCGCTCTCGATGTTTCGATGGCATCTCGATGATTATCGAGCCTGACCTCTATGGTTTCCACTGCATCGACCAGTGAACGTAAGAGCGACATAATGAGGTCGAGCTTGTCCTTTGTGACCACGACTTCGGTATCTGCTTGGTTCTGGTGAGGGAAATTAGACCCCATCTCTGTGTCGGCAGTATCCTGTGTCTCAAGGCCCATTTCCCTGTCGAGATCCATCATGAAATCGGAAGGATTTCCGTCATCATCATCAGACATCATGGCATCCCTGATGGCGTCTTGTGCCAGATCGGGTGTGTCCGTCTCATCCATGAAGTCACTGGGGTCGAAACCATCGTGCTGTTCAAAGTCAGTGTTCTTATCGCTCATGTGAATTCTCCTTTTCAAAGGAGATGGAAAAAATCACTGTCGATTAAATTGTGGGCTCTTATCCCTTTGGGGTTATCCCCCTGTAGGAGCGACTGAGTTTGGCGCTGACAGGCTTTGAAGAGCTTGTGGTGACAATGTAGCTTGCACGTAGCTTTGGTGCGGAACCACGTGGCGCATAAGCCCCTTTGGTGCGGTCTACTGCATGTCCGAGACCTGCTGATATCATCAGATCTTCGCCATCGTAGTGCGCTTTGATGTCTGCACTGAAGGCGTGGCGGAACACATATGGCGTGATCTTCTCCTTCCCCCTGTAGACCTTAGCACCCAAACGTTGAACCATCTTCGAAAGCTTATCGACACCACGTCTGATAGCGTCAGGGTCATCACGCTCTGCAGGGGGCAGGAACCCCGGAAACCTGAGAGCGAGAGAGCTAGAAATCTCGCTGTTGATATCTCGTCTTGTGTTTTGTTCTGGATCTTTGTTGAGGAGGAGGGCCTCCTGGCTTTGTATAGGGGTCTTTCCTTTTGTTCGTTTGCTGATGAGATCCGCCAGAAACTCCGCCTGGGGTAGGGTGACCGCAACCTCGACATAGCGGTAATCCTGTCCTTTGCGGTAGAAGTCACGAGAAGCAGGGTCATCTTTGATATCCTGCCAGAGAGACTGTTGTTGCTCAGTCATCTCGATATCAGACAGCCCTATCTCCTGATCTTCGAAACTGGAGACTTTTGAACCCTCGATGCGGATGAGAATTCTGCCCTTATCATAGCCTTCGGAAGGCTCGATATAATGTAGCTGGACGCCTTTGATGAGTTCATTGGGTCTGGGTCCTGCAAGTGTCATGACAGAGAGCAGCGCTATCTTTTCCTGAACTTCGGGCTTCATGCTATCCGGTGCATGGGCAAGGAGACTGAACATACGGTCTCTGAAATGCCCACGTTCAGGATACTTTCGCTCGGTATCCATGACCTTTCGCAAAGTCTGCTTCTTGGACGCTTTTGGTGTTCTCTGTTTGGTTAGACCCAGAGAGGCTTCCATTTTTCGGATTTCATCGGCTTCTGCCATTCCCTTGCGAATGCGGGCGGAACGGTCGGCTTGGGTGCCGAGGGCAGGAGCATTCTCTTTCAGAAAGCGCACAGCCTCTTCATAATCGTGCAGAACGCCTGTTGAGAGAGTTTGGGGAGTGGGTGTGTCATCCTCCTGCATACCCCTCAGAGCCTCAGCCACAGCCTGCTGACGAGCTTTCAGGGCCATCATCATCAGAACGCTTTTTGTATGTGCTTGCAGGATAGAGAGGGCGTGATCGATAAGGGCGGATCTGCGCACATAATAACTGCTTTTAGCCAGCTCATCCTTGATGGCGTCGAACCCTCTGAAGGGAGATTTTCTGCCATCATCTGACCTGTCATGGTTTCTTAAGGCTTCGAGAGAGGATGCATAAGTGAGCCTTGTGTTGTCAGAGGGTAGAGACTTTCGGGATATGCGTGCCTTTTGCATTCTATCATAAGCGATCAGGATATCTGAAAAACTCAGGCTTCTCTTGACTGAAATATCCGGAGAATTCTGGTCATTAATAATAAGCTCACGAAAATCATCCTCATGCAGGCTTGATAATCCGTCTTGAGATAAGGGGGCATCTTGCTTGATTGGTGCTTTACCCATACCAGGATTTTTTGAAATCTTTCGGTTTAAATCTTCCATTACTCTCTCCGTTTCAATATTCTTGTTACATAATTCAATATTTTTGTTACTTATAATAATAATTCCTTTGCGGACTTATATTACTAGACACATTAAGGGAGATGGGAAAAATAATAATATATTTCAAGCTTATAAATGAATACATTTGGGGGGTCTGTCATATTATTTATAAATATGAGTGCTTTTTGTCGATAAGGCCCGCCCAGACAGGTTTTCACGATATGACTGCTTTATTAAGACCTGGTTGCAGGACTCTGAGTGGGTGATTGCACAAATATAGCGGTCTGAAAATATATAATTCTGTCTGATAATACGGGGGAATATCGGAAAATATTCAATTTAGCACTCGTTTCAGTCTTTATTCATCTTTTTTCTTCTGAGAAAAATCGGAAAGAAATCCTCAACTTTCTTTATACATCGTGGTCTGTCGTCATTTGTCGTGGTGGAATTCTGTATCCATCGTGATTTATCGTGATCCATCGTTATGAAATCCGATTTTATCTTTTTCCATCGTAAAGTATTCGTGGATTTTCTTGAATAATCTTAATTTATACCGCATTTATCTTTTATAATCTGTTCCTGTCGTCATTCATCGTGATTTATCTTTTTTTGTCGTGAATGATTTTTTATGAGGAGATTATTTTATCCATCTTGATAGATAACGGGGAGATTTTTATGTATTTAAAAGAAAGTGAAGTTTTAAAGAATATAGAGGCAAGTAATAAAAACAGCTTCAAAGTGAAGGCGCTGGTTTATTCCAACTTCAGACTTCTGCAAAAACTGAGAGCTTTGGGGCACTCATGGGTGCGTATAGCGGAAGGTATCCAACCTTGCGTGGACTGGGATGTGAAACCGGATTCTATCCGTGCGGCCTTCCAGTCAGCGGTCGAGTATTTCTCAAATCCTGAAAACCATGTCCTGCCAGAGATAACCAATGAGCCGGTCAAAGATGTTCAACCAGTCAAGGATGCACCCCGTCAGGATAGACCTGTCGTGCCAGCTCCTGTTGAGGATCATGTCTCCGTTACTTCCATCCAAGAGAAGCCAACTCAACCGGTTCAGAAGCCCGCATCCCCCAACAAGGTGAAGCTCATCGAGAGAGCGCAGTATGTCCGTGAGGCAGGCAAGCCTGAGACAGGGGTTAGGATAGATGAGCCTGATGATGTTGAAGCAAGCATTATACAGGCACGCAGAGCGCTTAAGCCTGCCACAAATACCAATCAGAATTCATCGGACAGCTCAGGCGAGCAGGGGGCCAATACAGCCTCAGAATCCAAGCGTCCGAAAATCAGCACATCATTAATGTAATTATGGAGAACTTATTATGACCGCTACATCCCCCCAACAAAACACCCTTTACATCAGCTGCTCCGACAAGGGCGGCGTCGGAAAGAGTGAAGTCTGCTTATTGACCATCACGGCACTTGATAGGGCGGGCATCGATTTTGACTACGGTGAAATTGACGAAATCCGCAGGCTATCAATGGTTCTCGATGAGAAGAAGACACCTCTGGTGTCGCTGAAAACATCTCCCAAGATCGATGACCAGATGCGCAGCCAGGAGGACTACATCGAGTTTTTCAACCCTGTTGCGGCACTGTTCTCATCCCCGGTCTCCGTGCTGGACCTAGGGGGCGGCGTGTCTACGAAGTTCATAGAGTGGGCAAAGATATCTGACCTTCCTGAGGTGCTGGAAGATCTCGATGTGCGTCCATGCTTCATGGCAATTGCTACACCTGATGCCCTGTCTTTCATGGCGGCGGTCTCTACCCTGCGCACAACCAACCTCCTGTTCAGGGATCGTGCGGACTATGTGCTCGTTCTCAACGACATTCTTGGGGCGGGTTTTGAGATCATCAATGACAGCCCATCGATGAAGAAGGAGTTGGATAACCTGAAGGAAACCATGGGGGTTCGTATCATCCAGATCCCCCATCTGAAGGCAAACAAGATCATCACCTATGCCAGAGCCTATCATTACTCAGCCTATGAAGCCTGGGGGATGGGAACGCAGGTTCTGAATGCTCTGAAGTCGGGTGATGACATCTCCACCGACAACACGTTGAACGCATTCATTCAGGGTATCGGGGCAGGGGAGAAGTCGAGACCAGAGCTGCGCCTCTTCTTGTCTCAGCAACTCAAGACAATCGGTCAGTGGATCACCCAATCCCAGAGAGCCATTGCGGATGGCTTGATGTTGTCCAGACATCAGGAGGGTAGAGATGGCTAAGTCAAAGAACAGAATTCTTCCGTACCCAGATGAGACCGCTGTCAGAAAAATAGAACTGATGGTGCGTAAGGATGAGGCTTTGCGTTCAAAGCGTGTCCTGCATTTTCTTGCTCGTCAGCCAGAAGAGGTCAGACACCTCTGGATCTCGTTGACCTTCCCGCTCTTGACTGAGGAAGACCGTCAGAGGCTTTTGAAGGCAAAAGGGAAGAGGTAATCCCCTTCCCTTGAACACTCATCTCTTGACAGTGACTTACCTAGCTAAGCTGCCTTTGTTCTCGTATGCGGCGCAATGTGCGAGTGTAACATCTTCAATTTGAGACCTTACGTAATCAGCGGCCACCCCTGCCTTGCGCAGTAAAGTCATCACTTTGTCGTCGGTGGTGCTTTCAGGTTTCGACATTTCTTTAATTCTGCTGAACACCCCTGTTTTGTCGTTAAGGTTCTTAAGGGAAAATACGATATCGGACAGAAGTTCATCGATATCAAAGTCACCATTTTTTTCAATTTTATTCCACATTTCATCAAAGAGGGCGCTGTGCGCCTTGATTTGTGTATTTGCAGACGAGTCTGCGGGATATTCCGTGCTTTCCCCTCGAATATTATCGGAGAGATAAATACCCATAACTGAAATATTCACGATACTAGCAGTGAGGTCCTTAAGGCTCTCTAACGTGAGGTTGGAAATATCATTATCAATAATGTTTGAAAATACCTCGATATCTTCCATCAGATTTTTGGTGATTTTTGTCGTCTTTGCGTATTTATCGTATTCTTGTGTCATTATCTTATCCCTAATCCCTATTATATAGAGATATATGATGTGTGATTGAGCATTTCAAACTTTGCAGGTATTCGCTGCACGTTAATTGATGTCTACGCTCACGTTCTCGGTGAGGCAACGCAATGTTTGTGTCAAGTCAGCCCTCCTACAACACAAAAGGGAGTGCCGTCGCACTCCCTTTGCCTTCATAATCATGGTTGCGAGTGATTATCTGACCATATCAAGTTTCTGAATTCTGACTTCACCATCGATGATGACATATTCGAACTTCACGTTCTGGTTCACATCGTTTTTCACGCCATTGTCTGAGTTGGTCAATGTTCCTTTCATGGAGGCATAGCCCACATAGGATCCATCTTCCTTTTTCTGTGTATCTGATATAGTGATGTCCCATGCTGCAACCTGAGACTTGATGCCGTTGAGAGCTTCCTTTGAGGTCTTCTTGGCATTGCGGTTAAACGCTCCCATCACACTTTCAGCTCTCTTGATGTCCTGAATGATCTGGGACTGCACATGCTCTCTCAAAGCCCCCTCAACATCAGCTCCCTGAGAAACCATTGTCATTGCGATGCCGCCAGCAACCACAAGTGCCGACACAAAGGCAATCATCTGGTTTTTCTTGCTCTGCATGATATTTTTCAAATTAATTGTGTTCATGTTTATCTCCTTTCGAACCCGAATATGGAGATGGATAAATCACCTAAATCTTTAAGCTGGGATAAAAAAACGGAAAGGGGAGCCGAAGCTCCCCTGGCATGATCATAATATTACGAGGACAAAACATATCATGCTAATATTATATATGTGCAATAATCATGCAACTTTCAAATAGTCTTGAATTAAACGAGTAACCGGACTGTTATTTCCTTCATAGGGAAGCATCTTGGGGAAGATAAAGGATTGTGCCTTATTAATATTTTCTTCCAGTCCCTGAAGGTGATTACTAAGTGAAGTCACGATTGGAGGAATGTTACCTGTCTTCTCGAAGATGGCCTGTTCGAATTCCAAAGTGGATGGTCTGTTGATTATATTCTTCCTGAAAAATCCGTTCAGTGACTCTACTTCCCATACTTCTTTCTCAAGGGAAGAAAACAGTTGCGACATATCATGAGCAAAAACAACTCTGCGACCAACTTCCTTGATATTCGCCATATGAGAGACCCAAGCTTGTTTCATATAATCAATATGTGCTTTATGCCTGAATATAATTACCTGAGTGCCGTCATGTATTGATAATAGTTTTGTTGCAAAATCCATAGTTTTCTCCTCGTTTAATGAGGAGATGGGACGTATTATCTAAAAATTAAGTGGATACTGCTGTAAGTGGATCAGGTAAGGTCGTGATCTTAAGGAGGCGTATAAGGGGGGTAAATTAAGTTAGTCAAGTTTCTGTATTTTAATATATTATATGTATTCTTAGGGAGAGCCTTGACTAACCCCCTCTTCCTCTTCTTAAAACAAGAACTCTCCTGGTGATCGAAACATATTCAGGAGTTAAACAATAAACCTTGCCTTATCAGATAGGATTTTTCTTCACTGAGGCTGGCTTTCACAATATTGGTTACGCCCAGTTCCTCTTCCATGAGGTCAAGGCAGAAATTAAATAGAGCCATTTCTCCTAGTCCGCCCTCTGTATCGAGTGTGGCAAGACAGATATCTTCGTTCGGATATACCTGATAAATCTCTGCAATCTCATGGTTTGGATTATAAACGGCTTTTAGAATATGGTTGGTGCTATTTTCTGAATTAATGGCGTGGCAGTAGTAGATAATAGGTTTCATTGAACACATCCTTTCCAGACGAATGTGCGCAATGATGAGGGGCGTTTCAATCTGAAGATCGTGTCAAGTCAGCGGGGCAGAGGCCTTCGCTCTCTTATCAGCCTGTCCTGGATTGCCTTCTTCTCAACCCTGTATTCTTTGAGGGTGAGTGACTTGTCTTCATGATATCGGTAAGCAAGCAGAGCGAGTTCGTGTTTTTCGTTCTTTCCACGCCGATACTCGGTGTCCATGAAGTCTGTCACGCCAGCTAAGGCTTCCACGGTTAGGTCATCATCCCAATCGGGACTGCCAGACAGCAGAACCTCGATGTACTCGTCCACGACCTGCTGCTGGCTGTATCCGAGGTCTTTGATGGCCTCATTCACATCATCGATGAAGTCTGCAGGAAAGGTTGTGCCGAAGTTGACCTTGCCCGCACGTGAGTTGGATACGCCTTTGTCATCAGGGTGCTGAACAGAACCTTTCAGTTCTCGAAAACTCTTGTTGAGCCGCACAAGGCATTCAGGCTGAGCTCTCTGCTTGTCGGCAAAGAGATATATCAGCGCATCGATGATGAGATCCCCGATACTGGTGTTATGCTCCCGCATACGCTCCATGACGAAGGCATAACGGAAGGGGTCGAGGTCTGCTCGGAACTGTTTTGCGGTTCTTGTCATCGGTCACTCATGGGTCTCACCTCTGGCACTGGTCAGTTCAGGTCAGGTCACATCCCAGTCGATTTTCCGGGGATTGAACGTGTCGTCTGACGCTTTGTCTAGCTGTTTGAGGATGTAGCTGACGGGCGCATCACTGAGAGGTGTCACAGGTCGTGACGGCTTCTCATATGGATCAGTGTATTGCTTCACCCGCTTTTTCTTTGGCTTGCCTTGAGAGGTCTTGCCCTGGGGGATGGTTCCGTCCACAGCCAATTTCTTCTTTTTCTTCCCTTTCTTCCAGGGAGGCTGCGTAGGCTTCTTCGGGACAGGGGCTGTGGCCTTTTGATGAATAAGGTAACGGGCTTTGAAGGCTGCCTCATAGTCTGGCTGAGCCTGAAGCCACAGTAGAGGGGATCCAGCAGATTTCACCTCGTCAAGAAGTCGGGGATCCAGATTGGGAACCGTAAGTAATCCCCGCTTCTTGATCATCTGGTCTACAAGACTTTGGATGAGGATTCCCCTTTTTTCTTGGTAGATGTCCTCTTCGGTCATCACAGGCTTGGGAACAGGGACAGGGCGAGCAGGCGTTACGACTGGCTTCTTGCGCTTCACCTCGACCATGACAGTTCCCGCCTGCTGCCTTTGCTGATTTTTGAGCTGTCGTGCCTCACGCTGTTTGCGTTTTTTGGGCTCTAACGTGTCGAATTCTTTTTGGGACACTGCCCAGGCTACGGGTGAGCCAGCCCCCTCAAGGGCAGCTTGCAGGTCGGGATGCGTTGTCTTGGGGATCTTTATCGCTTCCCGTCCCGTCAGCATCTGGTCGATGATGATATGCAGGAGCCTCTTACGGGCGCTTTCCAGAAGTTTCCGGGGGTCTTGCGGTTTTTTCGCCTTTGACTTCTTGTTGAAGGTCTTGGTCTGTTTGGTGGCAGATTTCTTCTTTGGGCTGGTACGGCGCACACCGTCATCGGCAGGGTCGTGAGAAGCGAACTTCCCCCCTTTGATGATCGTACTGCCGCCGTAGAAGTTTCCCACTGCTAGCCCCATTTTTCAGCGCAGATTACCGTGTCAGATATAGTTGAGCACGAACAGTAACTTTAATAAAGGACATTGCCGCTGCTTCTGATGTGTACCTATACTGATACGATAAAGTCATATTGAATGCCTAGGGCAGAGGGCTTGGCCTAGGCGCTCTTCATGTATGTTTGTTGTAAGAAGAGGTTTTAAAGGTGCGTCTCATTATTTTTCATCCTCCTGGAGATATTTAAAGGTCTTCTATCAGCAATAATTCATATTTTGAATGAGAATCTATCAATGTGTCAATAAATAAAATCTCTAATTAATTTTTATATATTTTTGGTCAATTATTATCAATTGAAATTAATTGAGATGATAAAAGCTTATCTTCTCCTTTCCATTTGTAGATACAGGCATTTTTTGGATAATCCAAGCTAGTCGCATTGGGGGATTGTATTGCAAGCTCACCACTCATTTTATAGTGCCCTACAAGAACGGGCGGATTTGAAATTGAGTAAGTAAAGTTTTTCATAATACTTTCGGGGACAGGTTCTGCGGGTAGCATTGAGGTATCTTCAATGGATAAAGCCATCTCTTGCCATGTGCAGCCCTGTGGCTTCCACCAGGCCAGACGTACCTTACTACGAGATGTCCCATTTTTATCTTTGAACGTTGCCTTGT
>Ga0228675_1000427_pt1 | contig 18509 bp, 17 predicted proteins | sample 36D_rmetaG_FD_182786 | JGI IMG/M metagenome (GOLD analysis project Ga0228675, IMG submission 182786) | Seawater microbial communities from Monterey Bay, California, United States - 36D_r | ecosystem: Environmental > Aquatic > Marine > Coastal | place: USA: California | collected 2016-10-05
AAATTGATCTTCAGCCTGTTGGAGCAATTGTAAAAACTTCAGAAATTGGACAAGCAGTAAGTTCAGGTGTAGTTGATATGGGTCACTGGGTGACTGCATATTGGTACGGTAAAAATGCTGCAGCGTCACTTTTTGGAACTGGTCCTTCATACGGAATGTCATCTCAAGAAGTAATGGGATGGATGGAGTATGGTGGAGGAAGAAAACTGTATGAAGAAGCTGTAAAAAGTGTTGGATTTAATTACACTGGTTTCTTTCATATGCCTATGCCAGCTCAACCATTTGGTTGGTTTAAAAAGAATGTAACTAAAGTATCTGATGTTAAAGGTATGAAGTATAGAACAGTTGGTCTTGCGACTAACGTTTTAACTGCTATGGGAATGGTCGTAAGACAATTACCAGGTGGTGAAATTCAACCAGCTATGAAAACTGGTTTGATTGATGCTGCAGAGTTTAACAACCCTACATCAGACTCACAGTTTGGAATGCAAGATGTCTCTAAACACTATCACTTAGGAAGTTTCCACCAATCTCAGGAAATGTTCGAAATTCCTATGAACACTAAGAGACTGAACAGCCTTTCACCTGCTCACCAAGCTATCTTGAAGAATGCTGCTTACGCTGCAAACTCAGATAACTACTTCAAAGCACTAGTTAGATATTCTCAAGATCTAGCTAAATTGATGAATGAGCATAAGGTAAATGTTTACCAAACATCTGACGCTATCCTAGCGGAACAATTAAAAGGTTGGGATAAAATCGTTGGTGAGTTTTCTGCTAAAGATGCTTTCTTCAAGAAAGTAGTAGACTCTCAAAAAGCATACGCTAAGAGAACAATGAAGTATCTGTTGATGAATCAACCGAACTACAAATTAGCTTATGAAAATGAGTTTGGTCCAATTGCAAAAGTTAAAATTTAATTAACTTTTAACTAATTTAAAAAAAGGGGGTTGAAAAACCCCCTTTTTTTTTACAAGAATTAATATATTTTCTTATGATGAAATTTTACATTAAATTTGCAGATACTTTAAGTACTTCAATGGGCAAGGCATTCTCATGGTGTATTGTAATTTTAATGGGAGGAACAGTTTATGAGGTTGTGATGGCTTATGTTTTTAATGCACCAACTTTATGGAATTTCGATTTTAGCATGCAAATGTATGGTGCAATTCTTATGATGTCAGGAGCTTATTGTTTAGCAACAGAGGCACATGTCAGAGGAGACGTTATTTATCGATTGTTTAGCCAAAGGACTCAAGCGTGGTTAGATTTGGTTCTTTATTTTATTTTCTTTTTTCCTGGTGTAGTGGCCTTGGCATTCTATGGTTATGAATACGCAGCATTAGCTTGGAAAATAAAAGAAACTAGCTGGAGTAGTCCAGCACAAATCCAAATTTATATGGTTAAATCAATGATACCTGCGGCTGGTATTTTATTAATCATTCAGGGTGTTAGTGAAGTATTTAGATCAATTATATGTATTCAAACAGGTCAATGGCCAACTAGGTTGGTTGTTGTAGAAGAAACGGAACAAGTTCTTATGAGAGCTGCTCAAGATGAGGATAACAACAATGTTATTTAGCTTAACTAATCCAGAAGTTGCAATTTTAATGATGGGAATATTTTTATTTGCTGTGCTTTTAGGATTCCCAATAGCTTTCACGTTAATGGCAATGGGTATTGGTTTCGGTTACTACGCTTATTATGACGCTACTATGATGGAGCATATATTTGACAATAGGATATTTCAATTATTTGTTCAAAACACTTACACGGTCATGGATAACAATGTTCTCACAGCAGTACCCCTATTTTTATTTATGGGCTACCTAGTTGAAAGAGCAGGGATAGTTGCAAAACTATTTTTTGCTATAAGATTAGCTGCGCATAGATTGCCAGCATCAATGGCAGTTGCTGCTTTAATAACTTGTACTTTATTTTCTACAGCAACAGGAATAATTGGTGCGGTGGTAACTTTAATGGGGTTACTTGCATGGCCAGCAATGGTTAAAGCTGGTTATGATAAAAAATTTGCATCAGGAATTATTTGTGCCGGTGGATGTTTAGGAATTTTAATTCCACCGAGTATTATGTTAATTGTTTATTCAGTAATTGCACAATTATCACCATTAAGATTGTTTGCAGCAGCAATATTTCCAGGCCTAATGTTGGCTGGTCTTTATATTGCTTATGCAGTTACTAGAGCTTGGTTAAATCCTTCTATAGCACCAAGGCCACCTGCAGAAGATATTCCACCACGAGCAGAAATTTTAAAAGAAGTGTTAGTTTCTTTTGTCCCACTATTTGGATTGATAATGTTAGTTCTTGGAACTATTTTAGCTGGAATAGCAACACCAGCAGAGGCAGCAGCAGCAGGAGCATTTGGAGCAATATTATTATCATGGTTTTATAAAACTCTAAAATGGCAAAACTTTAAAGAATCTGTATTTTTAACAGCAAAAACTACTGCAATGATTATGTGGTTATTTATTGGTTCTTGGACTTTCTCTTCGGTATTTTCTTATTTAGGCGGCCATGAAGTATTTGAGCATTTCTTTACTTCAATAAATATAACTACTTGGCAATTTTTAATCATTACTCAAATAATAATTTTTCTTTTAGGTTGGCCGCTGGAATGGACAGAGATCCTAATTATTTTTGTTCCAATATTTTTGCCACTATTAGAAGTATTTAATGTTAATCCATATTTCTTTGCAATGTTGATTGCCCTTAACTTGCAAACATCTTTTCTAACACCTCCAATGGCTATGTCAGCCTATTACTTAAAAGGTGTTCAAAAAACAAACGTTGAATTGATGGAAATTTTTAGAGGAATTATGCCATTCTTAGGTATTGTAATTTTTGCAATGTTTTTAATGTATATGTTTCCAGGAATAGCATTATGGTTGCCTGAAACACTTTTTGCAGATTAGATAAAAATGATAGATATATTTTCACTTAAAGTTGAAGACATTGTATCTAAGATAAAAGATGCTCAACTCACATCGGTTGAGGTGTGTCAAAAATATATTGAGAGAATAAACAAATACGAAAAAGATGTTAAAGCTTGGGTGCATTTTGATAAAAAACTTTTACTTGAAAAAGCAGAAGAGGCAGATGAACATAGAAGATCTGGTAAACCAACAGGCCCACTGCATGGGATACCTGTTGCTCTAAAAGATATTATAGGAACTATTGACATGCCTACTGAGTGCGGAACACCAATTAGGAAAGGAAAATCTTACTCTCAAAATGCTGAAATAGTTGATTTACTTCTTTCCGCAGGAGCAATTGTAATGGGTAAAACGGCAACTTCTGAACTTGCTTATTTAGGACCTTCAAAAACTACAAATCCACACGATCATTTAAGAACCCCAGGAGGTTCATCTAGTGGATCAGCAGCTTGTGTTGGATCTTTTATGGCACCACTATCAATTGGTTCACAAACAGGAGGATCAATAATTAGACCAGCATCTTATTGTGGTGTTGTTGGATACAAACCAACATATGGGTTAATTTCAAGAAATGGAGTTTTAAAAACTTCAGATAAGTTGGATCACATAGGCGTTTTTGGAAGATCAGTTGAAGACGTTGCTATGCTTGCAAGAGTTTTAATTAAGAAAGATAATCATGATAAAGCAACAGTTCATTATTCAAGTGAAGACATGCTAAGTGAAGCAAAAAAAGGACCTCTGTTTGAACCTAAATTTATTTTTTATAAAACTGATAATTGGAAAATAATTGATAAAAAATCTAGAGAAGCTTTTGAGTATTTTATAAAATCGTTTAAAAAAAATATTGAGGTCTTTGATACTCCTTCGTATTTTAAGGATATTCATAAATATCATCAAATAATTCATGAAACTGATTTAGCAAATAATTTTGGTCTTTATTATAAAAAATATAAAAAAAAATTATCAAAATATATGCAGGAAGCTATTGTTAAAGGGAACAAACATTCTGGTAAAGATTATGCTGAGGCAATAGATTTTATGAAAAGAAGCTACGACTCTTATGAAGAAGTATTTGAAGATTACCATGGTGTTTTAACACCTTCTAGTCCTGGTGTTGCGCCAAAAGGCTTGAAAAGTACAGGCACAGCAGAATTTAATAAAGTTTGGTCATATCTTGGAACTCCTTGTATTTCTTTACCATTACTTCAAGGTGAAAATGATATGCCTTTAGGAATTCAACTTGTTGGTGCTAGGTATGATGACCATAGATTTTTAGGTGTTGCTAATTGGTTAGAAAAGGAATGTAATAAATAAAATGCAAAAATTTACAACACTCCTAGGTTCTCTACTAGCAGCCTCTTTTCTACTTGGATTGGCAACAACACTAACTAGATCTACAATGATAGGTTTCTTTGATGTATTGCCTGTTTATATACTTATGGCCATCGCAATCTTTATGATGGTTTATGAAGCCTTCTTTGATAAAAAATAGTTATTAATTATAAAAAGTTGTCTAATAAAAAAAATAATTTTTTAGCTTATTCACTTTTATTTATTCAGCCAATTTTTATGGCCTCTAATTTAGTTGTTGCTAGAGGCGGAGTTGAACACGTTCCACCCATTTCATTAGCCTTCTGGAGATGGACTGTAGTAGTATTAATACTTTTGCCTTTTACGTATTCATTTTTAATAAAAAACTCAAAAATAATTAAAAAAGAATTTAAAAAACTTTTCTTTTTAGGTGCTATGGGTTGTGGGGTTTGTGGAGCTTTTCCGTTTTTAGCAGGACAAACAACCACTGTTACTAATATGGGAATTATTTATACTTCATCACCTATATTTATAATTCTGATTTCAGCATTTTTTTTTAATGAAAAAGTAAGTTTTACAAAAATTATTGGTCTTATCTCTTGTTTAATAGGAGTATTTGCAATTATTATAAAAGGGGATTTTAATTTATTATTAAATCTAAGCTTTACAATTGGTGATTTATGGATGTTGGCTTCTGCTATTGGCTGGGCTCTTTATTCTATTTATCTTTTTTATTGGAAATCTGAATTACCTATTTTTCAAAGGTTCACGCTAGTAGCATTTTTTGGAGCAATCAGCTTATTTCCCTTTTATATAATCGAAGAAGTAGTCGTTCAGAGAACTATGTTTAACTTACACTTTTTATTGTGGGTTTTGTTTGCTGCGATATCACCTGGTATTATAGCCTTTACTCTTTATACAATGGCTCAAAAAAACCTTGGAGCATCTTTAACTGGTTTTACACTTTATATTTTTACAATATACGCTGCAATTTATGGGTTTATTTTGTTTGATGAGAAACTGGAATTTTATCATTATATAGGAACAATTTTAGTGTTCTTTGGTGTCTATTTAGCTAAAAAAAATTATGAAACTAAAACGTAGGAATTTTTATTTGGAACTTATTATTGGAATAGTTGTTGTATATTTATCTGTATTAATTCTGCTTTTTATTTTTCAACGAAATTTAATGTACCATCCTCTAGAGAATAATTACTCTGGAGACAAATTAAAAGTTAAAGTAGAAAAAGTTAATATTGTAACTTCAGATAATATAAATCTATTAGGCTGGTTACACAAAAAAGATCTCAATAAATTTAAGACAATTGTTTACTTTCATGGCAACGCTGGAACTCTAGAAAATAGAATTCATAAATTAAATCATTTTAAAGATATTGATGTTAATTTTTTAATAATAGCTTGGCGAGGTTTTAGTGGTAACAATGGAAAACCCTCTGAAAAAGGACTTTATATAGATGCAAGTAGTACAATTTTATGGCTTAAGAAATTAGGTTTAAAAGAGAATGATATAATACTTTATGGAGAATCTCTTGGAACTGGCGTTGCAACTGAGATAGCACAAAGTAATAATTATGCTGGATTGGTACTCGAAACTCCTTTTACATCAATGGTAGAAGCTGCAAAAAACTTTTATCCATATATACCAGTCTCTATTTTATTAAGAGATAGGTATGACAACAAAAATAAGATTAAAAATATTAATATTCCAGTTTTAGTAATGCACGGTGAGATAGATCAAATCGTACCTTTTTGGATGGGTAAAAAAATATATGAAATAGCTAATCAACCTAAGTATTCTTATTTTACGAAATATGACGATCATATGATGGAATATGATGAAAATCTTGTATTTACATTAAAGAAATTTATTGAAAGTTTAAATTAAGCCACATTCTAAACAAATATAGTCCAAAATTTTTTAAGAAACTTAGATGTGAAAAAAATATTTTTGATTTTTAATATTTTATTGTTTTTTACAAATTTTGTATTCGCTCAAGATAATAAATCAGCATTTAATAGTCTATTTCATATAGATCAAATGAATTCACATAATAAAAATTTCGCTCTTTATTTTAAGACAAGGGACAAAGCAATCTTGGCAAGAGGTGAAAATAATAACTATATAAATGATTTCCCTAAAGACCTTTATATTTATGATTATAAAACAAAGAATTCTTCTCCACTTATTTCTTATGAATGGTTCCCAACTAGAGCAAAATATTTTCTTGAAGAATATGATTTTCCAGTTTTTCCTGATGATTTTGCTTATTATTTATTGAAAGATAATAAAACATTGGTGATGATTAGTGCTGTTAAAAGTTTAAATGCTAATTTTAAATTTGATATTAGTAAAAAAAAATTAGAACTTTATCCTATGAATGGAAAATTCGATTTTATTATTTCATCTATCGCCAAGAATTGCGGCCACGATAATTTTAATGAGAATTATAAGTGTAGTTTCTATAAGCCTTTGATATCAAGCACATTAATCAACTAATTTGTGTAAAAGCATTAGCAAATTTTTCAGCTTCAAAAATTTGAAGATCATCTTCTTTTTCTCCTAATCCTAGAGCAATAATTGGAAGTTTGTATTTTTTAGCAACAGCTAAAAGTATTCCTCCTTTTGCAGTTCCATCTAATTTTGTCATTATTAATCCTGTTATTGGAATAATTTTATTAAATTCTTCGACTTGGTTAATTACATTTTGGCCTGAAGTAGCATCTAAAACTAAAATTACATCATGTGGTGCTTCCGGATCTATTTTTTTTGTTACATTTGCAATTTTTTTATACTCTTCCATTAAGTTTTTTTTATTTTGTAATCTTCCAGCAGTATCAATTAAAACTTGATTAAAGTTATTAGCAATCGCATCTTCAATAGCTTTATAAGCAACAGAGGCAGGGTCTGCACCTTGCGAGGATTTTGTTATTTCAACTTCTACTTTATTTGCCCAATTTTCTAATTGTTCAATAGCTGCAGCTCTAAAAGTATCTGATGCTGCGAGCATAACTTTATTTCCATTTGCCTTTAATATTTTGCTAATTTTTCCAATGGTTGTTGTTTTTCCAACTCCATTAACACCTGAAACTAATGTAGCATTAATTTTTTCTTTTTTCTGAAAAAAAGAATTATTCTCAAGAGGTTTCATCAAAGATATAATATACTCCTTCAAAATAGCATTTATCTCTTCGCTAATATCTTTCTTTGGATCAATTTTACTATCTGAAATTATTTCTTTAATTTCAGATGCAGCAACAACCCCAACATCAGATTGAATTAAGTATTCTTCTATTCTATCTAAAGTTTTGTCATCTATTTCTTTTTTTACAACTATATCTCTTAAGCCAGATGTGAAAGCTGTTGCACTTTTTTTAAAACCAGATTTAAATTTATCAAAAATTCCCATTAAATATTAATCTCTATATTTTTAATATCTGAGACAGGCCCCTTCATATGAATACTATTGTTTTGATCAATTGATATTGACAGCTTTCCTAATTCAAATTCAATATCAGTTTTTTTATCTACTAATCCATTTATATTTGCAGCCACAACGGTTGCACATGCAGCGGTTCCACAAGCTTTTGTAAGTCCAGCACCCCTTTCCCAAACTTTAACTTTAATTAATTTTTTACTGATAATTTTTGCAAGAGTTACATTACATTTTTCTGGAAAATAATTGTGATTTTCTATTTGAGGTCCTATCTCTTTTAAATCATAGTCTTCAATATTATCCACAAAGAAAACTACATGAGGATTTCCTACATTTACAGAAGTTCCACCAGTATGTTCAATGTTATTTTTGTTAATAATTTTAATATTTAAATTTTTTGTATCCAGATTTTTATTTAATGGAATTTCATTCCAATTAGTTTTTGGAATTCCAATTTCTGTTTCTACTAAATTGTTGCCTAGAATCTTTGATTTCAGTGCACCAGAAGAGGTCCAAAGTATAATTTCTTTATCACTATTTTCTTTCGATATAAGATCAGCAACACATCTAGTACCATTCCCACATGCGCCTGAAATACTTCCATCGGAATTATAGAATTCTAATCTAGCGTCTTTCTTGTCGCTTTTTTGGATATATATTAGTTGGTCACAACCAATAAAACTACGATCACATATCTTAATAATCTGATCTTTAGTTAGATTATAATTATGATTTCTCTGATCAATAATTACAAAATCATTGCCCAAACCATCCATTTTAAAAGCTTTAATATCCATACATAGATATTTAACTTATTTATTGACTTTTTGAACCTCTATTATAGGTTGTCTCCGTTTCCGCAAAAACATTAACTTTGCGGTGTCTTTGGAAACAAAGAGATCGACACTAGTCAGCGAGGCTTCGCCCACTAGTGCGGTTACTGCTGTGTGTAATAAATATGTTTGAAAATTTAACAAGTAAATTCGAAGAAATTTTTTCTTCTTTAAAAAAAGCCCCCTCACTTGATGAAGGTCAAGTAGATGAGGGATTAAGAGGTATTAGACAAGCTTTGTTAGAAGCGGACGTTACTTTAGAAGTAGCAAAAGATTTTATAGAAAAAGTAAAACCCAAAGTCCTAGGCCAAGAGATTATTAGATCAACCTCTCCTGGGGACATGGTCGTAAAAATTGTTTATGATGAATTAGTTAATCTTTTAGGTGGATCAAATAATGAGATAAATCTTAGTGCCGTACCACCAGTTCCAATGATGCTTGTTGGATTACAGGGTTCAGGTAAAACAACAACTACAGCCAAATTAGCTAAATATTTAGAAGCCAATAAAAAGAAAAAAGTAATGATGGTCAGTCTTGATATTTATAGACCTGCCGCACAAGAGCAGTTGAAATCACTTGGAGAACAAAACAATATCTTAACTCTGCCTATTATTGAAGGCCAACAACCAACAGATATTTGTCAAAGAGCAATTAGTGCAGCAAATTTAAATGGAGCTGAGATTATTTTATTTGATACTGCAGGTAGAACTCAAATTGACTTACAAATGATGAGTGAAATTAAGCAAATTGAAAGTGTAATAAATCCTACAGAAACATTTTTAGTTGCAGATTCTTTAACAGGACAAGTAGCCGCATCAGTCGCCAAAGAATTTAAAAATACTGTGAATCTATCAGGGATAATTTTAACCAGGGCAGATGGAGATGCAAGAGGTGGTGCAGCCGTTAGTATGAAATACGTTTCTGATGTTCCAATTAAATTTTTAGGTATAGGTGAAAAAATAGATAATCTTGAGGTATTTCATCCTGACAGAATAGCAAACAGAATTCTTGGGATGGGAGATATTGTATCTCTTGTAGAAAAAGCTGCACAAGACTTAGGTGAAGAGAATTTAAAAAAAGCAGAGGAAAATTTAAAAAAAGGGCAATTTTCTATGCAAGATTATTTAACCCAGTTAAGACAAATGAAAAAAATGGGTGGTATTGAAGGAATAATGTCTTTTATGCCTGGAGTTTCAAAAATGAAATCTCAAATGGATTCAGCAGGAATCGATGAGAGTATTATCACTAAAAACGAAGCTATCATTTTGTCGATGACCAAAAAAGAAAGAGAGAACCCAAAACTTATTGATGGGTCAAGAAAAAAAAGAATTGCTAATGGCTCTGGCACAGATCCAGCCACTATCAATAAATTGCTGAAGCAATTTAAAATGATGTCTGAAATGATGAAGAAGATGTCTAAAGGAAATCTGAAAGGTATGTCTGATAAAGGAATACCGCCAGAGCTATTTAATCAATTAAAATAATAAAAAGGAGAACAAATGTTAAAACTAAGACTATCAAGAGGTGGAACGAAGAAAAGACCTGTTTACAAAGTTGTTGTAGCAGACAGTCGATTTGCAAGAGATGGAAGATTTATTGAGAAAGTGGGATTTTTTAACCCTCTTTTACCTAAAGAAAAAAAGGAAAGAGTTGGTCTTGAAGCTGAAAGAATTAAATATTGGTTAGGTCAAGGTGCTCAACCAACAACAAGAGTTGCAAGAATTTTAGGTGAAAATGAATTAATGCCAATGCCTGCAAATGGAAATAATCCACAAAAAGCAGTTCCTAAAAAAGAAAGAAAAAAAGAAGGTGAGGAAACTCCAGCAGCTCCTAAAGCAGAAGCAGCACCAGCAGCAGAAGCTATTAAAGCAGAAGCAGCACCAGCAGCAGAAGCTCCTAAAGCAGAAGCAGCACCAGCAGCAGAAGCTCCTAAAGCAGAAGCAGCACCAGCAGCAGAAGCTCCTAAAGCAGAAGCAGCACCAGCAGCAGAAGCTCCTAAAGAGGAAAAAAAATAATTTAGATATTATTTATGTGGCAAGCTCAAGTGTTTACACTTTATCCAGAAATTTTTCCTGGGCCTTTATCAAAAGGCCTATATGGAAAAGCTTTATCTAAAAAGCTATGGAACTTAAATATTGTAAACATCAGAGATGCAGCTGAAGATAAACACAAAACGGTTGATGATACCCCTTACGGAGGTGGCTCTGGGATGCTTTTAAAAGCAGATGTCTTAGCAAAATCTTTAGATCAGAATAAGATACAAGGTGAGAGAGTGATCTATTTGTCGCCTAAAGGAAAAAAATTTGATCAAAAATATGCTCAAGAATTATCAAACGAAAAATCAGTGTCTTTTATTTGTGGACATTTTGAAGGCGTTGATGAAAGAGTACTTACTACTAGAAATATAGAAGAAGTAAGCGTTGGAGATTATATCTTGTCTGGAGGTGAAACAGCAGCATTTGTTGTGATGGATAGTATATTGAGACTTTTGCCTGGAGTTTTGGGAAATGAAAATTCTAAATCAGACGAGAGTTTTGAAAATGGATTATTGGAGTATCCACAGTATACAAAACCTCAAATTTGGGAAGAAAAAGGTGTCCCAGAGGTCTTATTATCAGGGGATCACAGTAAAATTAAAGACTGGCGTTTATCTCAATCAGAGGCTATAACACGCGTCCGAAGACCAGATTTATGGCAAAAATATAAGAAGAATTAACTTGATAAACATTGATATGAAAACAATTGAAGAAATAAACCAACATAACGTAAAAAAAATATTATCAGAGAAAAAAATTCCAGATTTCTATCCTGGAGATGTTGTAAAAGTTGGTGTTAGAATTACTGAGGGTAAAAAAGAAAGAATCCAGTACTTCGAAGGTGTTTGTATTGCTAAAAAAAGTAGAGATTTAAATTCATCATTTACAGTTAGAAAAATTTCTTTTGGAGAAGGTGTAGAGAGAACTTTTCCATTATATGGAACACTAATAGATACAATTAAAGTAATAAGATCAGGAAAAGTAAGAAGAGCAAAATTATACTACTTAAGAGACAGAACTGGTAAATCAGCAAGAATTGCAGAGAAGATAAGAAAAAAAATTGGAATAGATGTTGATGTTAAACCAGAAACAGTAACTGAAGAGAATGTAGCGCCAGCAGCAGAGGCTCCAAAAGAAGTAGCGCCAGCAGCAGAGGCTCCAAAAGAAAAACAAAAATCAGAAAGCCCTTCAGAAAAAAAATAATTTTTTTTTCAATGTCCACTACTCTTTACGATAAAATTTGGAATGATCACTTGGTTGATCAACAAGATGATGGTACAGCGTTATTATTTGTAGATAGACATCTAGTTCATGAGGTTACAAGTCCACAAGCTTTTGAAGGTTTAAGAAATTCAAATAGAAAAGTTAGACACCCTAATTTAACTTTAGCTGTAGCTGATCATAATGTACCTACAACAGATAGAACAAAAGGAATAGCGGATGCAGAGTCAAAAATACAAGTTGATACATTAGAGGCTAATTGTAAAGAATTTGGTGTTCAGCTTTTTGGAATGAACGACAAACGTCAAGGGATAGTTCATATAATAGGACCTGAACAAGGTTTTACTCAACCTGGAACAGTAATAGTTTGCGGCGATAGTCATACAGCAACACATGGTGCTTTTGGTTCTTTAGCATTTGGTATTGGAACATCAGAGGTTGAACATGTATTAGCAACACAAACACTAGTTCAAAAGAAAGCAAAAAATTTTAGAATAAATGTTAATGGTCAATTACCTCTAGGAGTAACATCAAAAGATGTAATACTTCAAATTATTGGAAAAATAGGAACAGCTGGTGGAACAGGTTCTGTCATAGAATATGCTGGTGATTTAATTAGATCTTTGAGTGTTGAGCAAAGAATGACCATTTGCAATATGACAATAGAAGGTGGAGCAAGAGCAGGCTTAATAGCACCAGATGAAAAAATATTTAATTATTTAAAAGGAAAACCTATGTCTCCAAAAGGAGATAATTGGGATAAAGCTTTAAATTATTGGAACACTCTTAAAACTGATGCAGATGCAAGTTTTGATCAAGAGTTAAATTTAAATGCGAATGAAATCTTACCAATGATTACTTGGGGGACTTCTCCTCAAGATGTAATTACAATAGATGATAAAGTTCCAAATCCTCAAAGTGAAAGTGATGAGGATAAAAAGAACTCTATTGAAAGAGCTTTAAAATATATGGGTTTAAAACCAAATATGGCAGCCAAAGATATTAAAATAGATAAGGTATTTATTGGAAGTTGTACAAATGGCAGAATAGAAGACCTAAGAGAAGCAGCTAAAATTCTAAAAGATAAAAAAATATCCTCACATGTAAATGCAATGGTTGTTCCAGGCTCTGGTTTAGTAAAAGAGCAAGCTGAACAAGAAGGTCTAGATAAAATATTTGTTAATTCTGGTTTTGAATGGAGAGAACCAGGTTGCTCAATGTGTTTAGCAATGAATGCTGATAAATTAAAACCTGAAGAAAGATGTGCTTCGACTTCAAACAGAAATTTTGAAGGACGACAAGGAAGAGGTGGCAGAACTCATTTAGTTAGTCCTGGTATGGCAGCAGCAGCAGCAATATCTGGAAGCCTAGATGATGTGAGGAAGTATCAAAACTAATGCAAAAATTTAATACATTAAAAAGTGTGCCAGCATATTTACCTATAGTAAATATTGATACAGACATGATCATTCCAAAACAATTTTTAAAGACAATTAAAAGAACTGGACTTGGAAAAAATTTATTCTTTGAAATGAGATATGATGATCAAGGTAAAGAAATCAGTGACTTTGTTTTAAATCAAAACCCTTACAATAATTCAAAAATTTTAATTGCAGGTAAAAATTTTGGATGTGGTTCTTCTAGAGAGCACGCACCTTGGGCTTTATTGGATTTTGGGATAACGTGTGTAATTAGTTCTAGTTATGCAGATATATTTTACAGTAATTGTTTTAAAAATGGAATTTTACCCATAATTCTAGAAGAAGAAAAAATTAAAGAATTATCAGAATATGCAAATAGAAAAGAAGAAATTTCAGTTGATTTAAATGATGAAAAAATATTTTATGGAAATAACGAAATTAAGTTTGATGTAGATCCATTTAAGAAAAAATGTTTACTTGAAGGACTAGACGATATTGCTCTATCTTTAAAAAAGTCAGATAAAATTAAAAATTTTGAGACAAATCTAAAAGATAAAAAACCATGGATTTTTAATGATTAAAGTTAAAAAAAGAAAAATACTTTTATTACCAGGTGATGGTATTGGCCCAGAAGTTATTGCAGAAGTAAAAAAAATTATTAATTGGTTTAATGATAACAAATCTTTAGATTTTGAAATAGATGAAGATTTAGCTGGTGGTTGTTCGTATGACAAACATGGGACACCTATAACTGATGAAGTATTTTATAAAGCTTTAGAAAGTGAAGTGGTTATGCTTGGTGCTGTTGGAGGTCCTAAGTGGGATAATTTAGAATTTTCAAAAAAACCTGAAAGAGCATTATTAAAACTTAGAAAAGAATTAAAATTATTTGCTAATTTGAGACCTGCTATTTGTTTTGAACAATTAGTTGATGCATCCACATTGAAGCCAGAAATTGTATCAGGCTTGGATATAATGATAGTAAGAGAATTGACAGGTGGAATATATTTTGGTGAGCCAAGAGGAATTAAACCAATTGATAATGGTGAGAGAAAAGGAATTAATACTCATACATATACAACTAGTGAAATTACAAGGGTAGCAAGAGTTGCCTTTGATTTAGCCAAAAAAAGATCAAACAAAGTTACATCATGTGAAAAATCAAATGTTATGGAGGCTGGACAACTTTGGAAAGAAGAAGTTCAAGAACTTCATGATAAAGAGTATAAAGATGTAGAGTTAAGCCATATGCTTGCTGATAATTGTGCAATGCAGCTTTTGAGAAACCCAAAACAATTTGATGTGATAGTAACTGATAATCTATTTGGAGATATGTTATCAGATCAAGCTTCAATGCTTACAGGTTCTTTAGGGCTTCTGCCATCTGCATCATTAGGTGCAAAAAATAAAGATGGTGAAATGAGAGCTATGTATGAACCTATTCATGGATCAGCACCAGATATTGCAGGTAAAGGAATAGCCAATCCGATTGCATCCATATTAAGCTTTGCAATGGCCCTTAGATATTCATTAGATCTTGATAATGAAGCAGATGCTTTAGAAAAAGCAGTTCAAGAAGTACTAAATGACGGTCTTAGAACAAAAGATACTTTATCAGAAGGTATGAAAGAGACATCAACTTCTGAAATGGGTGATGCGATAATTTCAAAATTGCAATAATTCTAGAATTATTCTAAGGTTCCCGAATGCCAAGTTATACTGCACCTGTTGAAGACATGTTATTTCTTTTTGAAAAATTAAGAGATAATAAAAACTATAATGAACTAGAAAAATATAATGAAGTAAGTTCAGATCTAGTTAAAGATATCTTAGAAGAAGCAGCAAAAATTAATCAAAATTTAATTTTACCTCTTGCAAAGATTGGAGATGAAAATCCTGCTGTCTTAGAAAATGGAGTGGTTAGAACACCTCCAGGATACAAAGAAGCTTACCAAAAGTATATTGAAGATGGCTGGACATCACTATCGTGTGACCCTAAATATGGTGGACAAGGCATGCCTAAAACAGTTAGTGCGTTCTTTGATGAAATGCTTTCATCAGCAAGTCTATCTTTCAAATTATATAGTGAATTAAGTATTGGTGCTTACAATTGTATTAATCATCATGCGCCTGAAGAAATTAAAGAAAAATATTTACCAAAAATAGTTGAAGGAAAATGGAGCGGTACGATGTGTTTAACTGAGCCAGTATGTGGAACAGATTTGGGTTTATTAAAAACAAAAGCTGCTCAACAATCTGATGGTACCTATAAAATTAGTGGTCAAAAAATATTTATTACCTCAGGAGATCATGATTTAACTGAAAATATTATTCATTTAGTTTTAGCGAGATCTACAGATTCGCCTGCAGGAACTAGAGGTATAAGTTTATTCTTAGTTCCAAAATTTATTGTAAATGAAGATGGGACAATTGGACAAAGAAATGGAATATCAACAGGATCAATCGAAAGTAAAATGGGCATCAAAGGTTCTGCTACATGTGTCTTAAATTTTGATGACGCAACAGGTTATATGATTGGATCCAAAGACAAAGGTTTGAATGCAATGTTTACCATGATGAATTTGGAAAGAATTGTTGTTGGTATTCAAGGTTTAGGTATCTCAGAAATTGCATACCAAAACTCACTGGCTTACGCTAAAGAGAGAAAACAAGGAAAAACTAATAATACAAAGTCAACTAATGGTGCAGATTTTATAATTGAACATGCTGACATCAGAAAATCACTATTAAATATGAAATCTATAATTGAGGGAGAAAGAGCCCTCTGTTTTTGGCTTTCACAACAAACAGAGGTCAGTCTTTATCATCCGGACGAAAAAATTAAACAGGAAGCTTCCGATTATGTTTCACTGATGACCCCTGTAGTAAAGTCATTATTTACTGATTTAGCAATGGAAATAACCAATGATGCTATGCAAATTCATGGAGGTTATGGATATACGAAAGACCAAGGAATTGAGCAATTATACAGAGATAATCGAATTACGCCAATTTATGAAGGAACAAATTCAGTTCAAGCAGCTGATTTAGTATTTCGAAAACTTTCAAACAAAAATGGAAATATAATTCAAAAATTTTTAGATATGGTTAAAGGTGAGTGTGATAGCAAAAATGAAAAGGTGAAATCATATACTAAAGAATTAAATTATTACTTAGATATTTTGCATAAATTTACAGGCTGGATTGATGATAAAACTAAAATTGAAAAAGATGATGTAAGTGCGGCAGCAAATGATTATTTAAAAACGCTTGGCTATGTGTCAATAGCGTATTCATGGATTAAGGTATTAGAAGTAAGTTTTGCTGATTATGAAAATAACAAAGAATTTTATGAAGATAAAATAAACACAGCTAAATTTTATTTTGATAAAGTGCTACCAAGAGCTGAATTGCATTATAAATCTGCAATATCTGGAAGCTCAAATATAATGAATTTTAAATTTAATTAATAATGAGCAGTTACGATAAAAATTTAGATAAAAATAAAGCTAACCATATTCCTCTTTCTCCATTAACATTTTTAGAACGAGCTAAAGATGTTTACCCTAATTATGAAGCAATAGTTTATGAGGATAGAAAATACACATGGATTGAAGTCTATAAAAGAGCTGTAAAATTTGCGAGTGCATTATCAAAAATTGGAATTAGTAAAGGAGACACAGTTTCATTTTTAGCATTTAATACTCCTGAAATTTTTGAGGCACATTATTCAGTTCCAATGACTGGTGGAGTGTTAAATACTATTAATATTAGATTGGATGCAAACACTATTGCTTATATTTTAGATCACAGTGAAGCCAAAGTGTTAGTTGTAGATAGACAGCTTCATATAGAAGTAAAAAAAGCTTTAAAAAAGATTAATAAAAAAATTATTGTCATTGACATAAATGATAAACATGCTGATCAGTCGAAGTTAGAAAAAATTGGTGATTTAGAATATGAAGATTTTTTAAACACAGGTGACGAAAATTATGATTGGCAAATGCCAGAAGATGAATGGCAAGCTATATCCTTAAGCTACACTTCAGGAACAACTGGAAATCCAAAGGGAGTTGTTTATCATCATAGAGGCGCATATTTAATGTCTACTGGAAGTTCAGTTGCTTGGAATATGCCAAATAGGTTAAATTTCTTAACAATTGTTCCAATGTTTCACTGTAATGGTTGGTGTTATCCTTGGACCGTCCCAATGCTGAATGGAAGAACTGTTTGTCTAAGAAACATAGATGTTAAAAAAATATTTGAACTAATAGATAAGTATAATGTAACTCATTTTGGTGGTGCCCCAATTATATTAAACATGATCACAGGAGCACCAGAAGCTGATCGAAAAAAACTTAAAAACAAGGTTTATGTGTTAACAGCAGGAGCTCCTCCACCTAGTATAATTTTTAAAAAAATGAAAGATCTTGGTTTTGAAGTAATGCATGTTTACGGTTTAACAGAAACTTATGGGCACGTTACTCAATGTTCTTGGAATGATGAGTGGAATAGTTTTGATGAAGATAAACAGAACGAAATTAAAGCAAGACAAGGTGTTAGATATCCAAATACTGAAGGAGTAACAGTAATGGATCCTGAAACAATGAAAGAAGTTCCGCAAGATGGAAAAACCATTGGTGAAATTATGATCAGAGGAAATGTTGTAATGAAAGGGTACTTCAAGGATAAAACTGCAACTGAAAAAGCGATGGCGGGTGGCTGGTTCCATACTGGTGATTTAGCGGTAATGCACCCTGATGGATATGTTAAGATACAGGATAGATCAAAAGATATTATTATTTCTGGAGGCGAAAATATTTCATCTATTGAAATTGAAAATACACTTGCAAAACATCCGTCAGTATCCATTGCTGCAGTAGTTGCAAAACCTGATGAAAAATGGGGAGAAGTTCCTTGTGCATTTATAGAAATGGTTCAAGATAAACCAGCTACAGAAAAAGAATTAATAGACTTTTGTAAAGAAACCCTAGCAGGATTTAAAGTACCTAAAAAGGTTATTTTCTGTGAATTACCAAAAACATCAACAGGAAAAATTCAGAAATTTGAATTAAGAAAACAGTTTTAGGAATTTATTTGATATTCGAACTAGAAAATAAAAGTGTTCATGCATCAAATGCTGGACGAGAATTAGATCATAAAAAAGAAACTATTATTTTTCTTCATGGTAGTGGCCTTTCTCATATTGTTTGGTCTTTAGTTGAACAATTTTTTTCAACCAAAAACTTTAATGTATTATCAATTGATTTGCCTGGGC
>Ga0228675_1000437_pt1 | contig 18333 bp, 20 predicted proteins | sample 36D_rmetaG_FD_182786 | JGI IMG/M metagenome (GOLD analysis project Ga0228675, IMG submission 182786) | Seawater microbial communities from Monterey Bay, California, United States - 36D_r | ecosystem: Environmental > Aquatic > Marine > Coastal | place: USA: California | collected 2016-10-05
AGTAATGAAAATCACGACATGACTTGTGACTTTGCTGTTAAAGACTTTAATTTGTATTTTGCAAACGAAACCGAGGAAGACCTCATAGTCGAAAACAAATATACCATAAACTCAAGAATTTATCCTTCAGAAGAAGTTGTTATTGATCCTTATGATCAGGTTATACCTGCGGTGTTTTTTAATACAGCTACAGCACAAAACAAAGGTTTTGCTTTTGGTGGTATGGAGGAAACAACCACAACCATAACAGCTACAGTGATGTCTGAGGACAATTACATGCTTGATGGGGTTCTGTCTATTTTTGCTGATTCAAGAAACGAACTCATATCAGTTGTACCCATGTCAGACCATCCACTTAATGAATTTAATGATTTAAAAAGTGGAACTTATAATTATAAAGATCTCTCAAAACAATATAGCAAGTGTAATGGTTTATATATAAATGATGTAACAACTTCAAAATTGACAGACAGAGCGAGAAAATCACTATCCAATGATATTTTTGTAGGATTTATAGATTTTGAAATTCAACATCATAGATTTAGACACCAATAATTTCACAAACCCAGAAAACAACTGTAAACACTTAAAATAATACCGTCATGGCAAGAAACAGAGTAATTTATCAATCAGAGGCGCTTTTCACTAGTAAAGACTACGATTCTCTAAGCTTAAGCGATCACACGCAGCTTCACAGAGTTCAAAGCGCAAACTACGGCTTCACAATTAACCGACAGGATGTTAACCAATTTGGTAACCTTGCAAGAATCGATTCTATCATTCTTGAAGCTCCTACAGTAAATTTTGATGTAACATACTATCCAACTAATGGATTCAACGAAAGGGCTTTGGACTTTTACGTTCAAAACACCAACAACCCAGGTAAAGCACAATTTGCTTCTGGACACCTAGCAGCAGGATCGGGTCAAAACCTATATATCCTTACTGTTCCAGAGGGAAAGGACGCTAACCTTAATAAAGATACTGGAGAAACAGAAAACACAGTAATTGGAATCGGAAACGCTTTCCTGACTGATTACACATTAGACCTCTCTGTTGGATCTCTCCCAACCGCAAGTATTTCATTCGAAGCTTCCAACATTATTTCAGATACAACGATCTCTGGAGACAATGGTGTCAGTGGCTTCTCTGGAATTACAACTCCTGCAGTTAACCCTGAAATTGGACAACCTCTTCCAGGATTTGCAACTATTCCTTTCGCTACTGGAAACTCACACAGTGGAGATTACGTAGCAGACGGAGAAGATAAGCTTGCAGCACTTCGACCTGGAGATATTAAGTTAGACCTTTCTAATTTTGATGGAACACTTCTTAGTGATCTATCGGAAGGCAACGGAATCCATGTTCAGAGCGCTTCTTTGTCAATACCACTTTCCAGAACACCTATTGAAAGACTTGGTTCTAAATTCCCATTTGCAAGGGTCGTAGACTTCCCTGTTAATGCAACGCTAAACATCAACGCTGTCGTTAACACGATGGATGCAAACAACCTTGCTAGCATGATTAGCGGTTGTGGATCACAAGACACTCAAGACGTATTCCTCACTCTTATGCAGTGCGGTGGTACCGAAACAGGTATGCAGATCGAACTTAAAGGTTGCACGATTGATTCAGAAAGCTTCTCGTCAAGTATTGGATCTAACAAGAGTGTTGATCTGACCTTTTCTACTCAGATCGGTGGAACTAGAGACGTCAATAACGGTGTATTCATTAGCGGAAGCAATGATACAAAACTTCCTTGGGAGTAAAACAAAATTCAAACAATAAACATTCTTAAAACATGTCAAGAAACAGAGTAATTTATCAATCAGAGTCGCTTTTCGTTAGTAATAGCGCGACAGCGTCAACATCTGGAGATCACCATGAGCTAATCAGGGTCCAGAGTGCTAACTACGGCTTCACCATTAACAGGCAGGACGTCAACCAATTCGGAAACCTCGCAAGAATCGACTCTTTGGTTCTCGAGCCACCTACAGTCAACTTTGACTTTTCATATTATATAACCGATGGTTTTAATGAAAAAGCTCTTGGATTTAATGTCACAGAGAATGCTCAGTTTGCTAGTGGCTTCTTAGAAAGCTCAAGTGGAAGGAACTTCTACATTGTCACCTCAGATGAGGGTCAAGATGCTACGACCTTTGCTGCGAACGACCCTTACAGCCTAATTGGAATCGGCAACGCCTTCCTTAGTGATTATTCAATCGACCTTTCTGTAGGTTCACTTCCTACAGCTAACGTTTCATTTGAAGCTTCAAATATCAACTCTCAAGGAGGAAACATTGAAGGAACTCAACCAAGCAACTTCCACATGACTGGTGACAGTGTTGCCATTGATGCTGAAATCGGAGAACCTATTACCCAAACCATCGAAGTACTAAGACCTAAGAACACTGGTCAAGACGGCGTTTCTGCCCTCAGACCTGGTGACATCTCAATCACCTTCCCTGGTTTTGATGGTGGCGCAGCAGAGTCTGGTACTATGGCTAAAATATCTGGAGCTGGTAAATTCCACGTTCAGAGCGCGAATCTTTCGCTCCCTCTTTCAAGAACCCCAATCGAAAGGGTTGGTTCTAAGTTCCCATTTGCTAGGGTTGTTGACTTCCCAGTTAACGCTACCCTTAGTGTCAATGCGGTTCTCAACGAAATGGAAGCTGGAAACCTTGCTGCCGCAGTCTCTGGCTGCTCTAACAGTCAAGGAGAAATCGCTATAACAATGAATTCCTGCGAGGGTTTACCTGCAATAAAGTGGACACTTAAAGGCGCTACTCTTGATTCTGAGAGTTACTCTTCAAGTATTGGTTCTAATAAGACCGTGGATCTCACCTTTGGAGTACAACTTGGTGGAATTGATGATATCGAAAACGGCATCATCTGTAGCGGTTCTGGACAGAACAGACCAGTATTCTTCTAATACCTCATACAGTTTTAACTATAAACTCAAAAACCCCGCCGATTAAGGCGGGGTTTTTTTATTACAAAACAACAACAATAACAAAAATTATTCTCCGTCTATGCCACTAACTTGTCTTGGCTCAGACTGATACACATTATATTTATTTACTAGTGTGTCTAAATTTTCTTTCGCGTCATTAGCCAAGCCTCTTATAACCTTGGCTGTTTCGTTTTTATTTGCGAATGTAACCTTACTGTCTCCATCATTCAGAGATATAACATCCCCAGAGCATTCCCCAGAAGACGTCATAATGCCACGTAGGGCGTTCCTAGCCTTCTTTGAGTAGTAATGGCACAAGTATGTCTGTCTATACACTGCTTGCGCCTCAGAATCCAATTCTTGCGTTTCTAGGCAGAACGATGTATTTATCAAAGAGTTCAACATGCCTAAATTGGTTTCCAACCAAGCCTCAATAGATTGCAAAGAGTTTAGAGACGAGTCATTATCAAACTCAGTCTCCATTATCTCCTTAGCTAAATTCTCTAAGATGGTCATTTTTAAATTTCACCTAAGATCTTAATCGTCTTGGCGTGTTGTGGGTTATTAGGGTCAAGCTTTATTGCGTTTTGAGCCTCAGGCATGATGTTCCTCATGTTGTTCCTGTTGTATGCCTTAAATTCCCTAATTAGATTGTTCTTTAGAGACGCGTCATGCATGTAAGGGTTTATTCCTACTTTATATGCTAAATCTTGAAGGTCTGAAGTTGTCATACCTTTCAATTTAACTTCAAAAATATCCAACTCGTTAGTTCCAAAAGGGTTGATGGAATCAACACCAAGAACAGACTCAAGCTTAGTCATTTTTTCTCTGAACTCATCACTATTAACGTCTCCGTTAGCCTTCATTTCATTGATTTCATCAATTAAATTCTTTTTTGGGGCTGGTTTGCTTTCTTCCGCCTTCTCCTCCTCTACTTGCTCAACCTCTTCAACGCCCTTGATTTCTTGGATTTCTTCTGTAGGGATATCCTCTATTTTATCGACACCATAAGAAACATTCATTGTCTTCTTTGATTTTTTGGTAGTTTTTCTTTTCTTAGCCATATAGTATAGTATGTTTGTTGTTGAGTATTTACACAAAAAAAAGGCCACCCCGCAAAGAGTGACCTTTTTTTTTATTGATTAGTAGTATCTTACAGTCCGTTACAAACGATTCCAGCAAGAGCACGGTTATCAAGAACCATGCGGCCTTCCTCGATGCCACCGAACCAACCGATCTTGTTCTGACGAATGCTGTACTGATCATCAGCGGTAAGCTGAAACTCAGAACCATTCTCTTCGTCGACTGCAATTGCTTTAACAAGTGCGTCACGACCACGATCAAGTCCGAGAAGAATCTCATCAGATGCATCGTCGAATACTGCAGAGTTGTTGCCGTTAGCGTCAGCATACTGAGTTGTACCAGCAATTGTGTCAAAGATGGTGTTGAACTTCTGGCCTACGCCAAGCTCGTTAACCTCCATAATTGAAACACCGTAGAAGTCAGGGAGACCACCACCAGCATTGTAAACAGACTCACGAACACTGTCAGGAGCAGCAAGGTCATTACCAGTAGCTGCAGTTGACTTGGTGTTCACAGGGTTGTAGGACATCTCACGAAGAGACTTAACTGCTTCTGGAGAAACCATGATATCAGTGATACCACGACGACCACCTTCTGGAGTACCCTTGTTCCAAGCGGTATTAATACGCTTTGCACGGGTAATAAGCTGATTGAAGTCGTCAAGAAGGAATGAACCATCGGTAGCAGCACGGAAAACGTGATCTTTACCATTGGTAGATGCTCCAGCAACTGCTCCCATGATGAGGTTAGCAGAAGTACGCTCTTGCTTAAGAAGAATTTCTTGAGCCATGCGTGTGAAAGTCTTGCTTACAACGTCCATGCGGCTCTTGGCTGCATAACGACGGTCAAAGCTAACTGCAGTATCAAGGCTATAGGTAGCAACCTTAAGCTCAGATACGGTAGGAACAACTTGGTTCTGTGGAAGACCTCCAGCAACAGAGTTACTGTAAACCTGTACATAATCCTCGTCAGTTACATCGTAGTAAAGATCCAAAGGAATGGATGGATTGTCCTCAGAGTTAAACTGAAGAGATGTGAAGAGGTTACTCAGCACTGGGGCATTATTGATAACCTCGGCAATAACTGGGCCGATGAATTGAGCAAGAGCGACCTGAGCTTCATAAGCAACAGAGCGATTCTTGGATGCCATAGCTTTGATAAGCTCCAATTGTTCTGGCGTTCTTTTAAGAGAAATTTTCATATTTATATATTTTCTAGTTTAAATGTTAAAGATTACAGACCAAGAGCGATTACAGCATAGTCACCTGCGTATGCATCAGTAATAGTTCCGCTTCCGCGAGAACCAGTTCCGATTACCGTACCAACCTTCTCAGCTGCAGTAGCTGCACATGCAGCAACCTTGCCAGATGCACCAAGAGCGATTCCACCGCCAACTGAAAGAGCGCCATCATATGCGTCAGCAGTAATGGTGAATACTCCGCGAGTAGCAACAGGAACGGCTTGTCCAGGAAGGACACAACCAAGCTCTTCTGCTTTTACTGGATGATAAAGAAGCTTCTCACCGTTTTCGTCTGTCTTAGCAGTCTGACGAAGAGTAATTCCAAGAAGTGCTTCTCCGCTTGCAGCAGGGGTACACTCAAGATTTACGCTTGGGTATTGAGCTTTGATAAATGGGTAGTCGGTCTTACCGAGGTAAGAATCGTCTGAGTAAGAAACTGGGTCCTTGTCAAAGTCTCCTGCGGAAACCTTCACGAAAACACCAGCATCGCCAGCACCTGAGTCTGTAGTAGCCTCATTAGCACTAGCACCGTCAAGGGCGAAAAGATTGATTACATCATTTTCGTCATATTGTCTGAATGGTAGAATTCTAAGCATAATATTATTTTGTTTTTAAAAATTTAAGAAATTTCGATATTGCTGCGATCAAAAGCTGCAGCGAACTTGTCTTTCATTGAAACCTCTTCTCTAGAAGCGGCCTCGTTAGAATTTGCGATTGAAGCGTCGGACTGCTCAACATCGTCGAGAACTTCCTCTGCTGTTTTTTCAGTAACCTCAGAGGCTTCTGAAACCTGCTCAACATCCTTGGAAAGTCTTTTTGCGACTTCCTCCTGAATACGGGCTTCCATCTTCTTTTCGAACTCAGCTTTGGCTTCTTTGCTTTTGTGCTTCCACACGATATTCATTTTTTCTTCAAATGATGCAAATGCCTCTTCTGTTTCGTCAAGTGATTTAAGCTCTTGAGCTAAAAACTCTTTGTCTTCGTCTTCGAGAGCAAATTTCTGATCGATGACGTCCATACGCTCGTTAAAACGAGCAATTGCCATGTCGGCTTCTTGAGCTTCTTTGTATTCGGCAATTTCTTTTTGGGCTTCCTCAAACTTAGACTTTAATTCTTCTACTGAAGATTTAAGTTCTGCATGTTCGTTGGCTACAGCCTCTTTCTCTTCTTGTGCTTTAGTTAGCTCTGCGCGAAATTCCTCGTCTTTTTCTTTGATAGCATCTGCAAAGGTGCTGGTCATAGAAGCGACGGCTTCTTGCGAGAACTTCTTTTCGTTGAGAAGATCCTTCAGTTCGTTAATAACTTTTTCAGTTTCCATAGAATTATTCTTTTTAAGGTTTACATTAGTTTTTTCACTTTGTGAAATATTTTTATCTCTTTTGTCTTTTATTACTATAGGGTTTTCCTGATCTTTTCTCATATAAACTCCCTTTACGTCTGCTGCTGGATTGGTTGTATAGCCAATACCCAATGGATAAATCTTTCCAGTAATAAGCCTGTTGACTTCTTCGCCTTGGTCTGTTTTGCCTTTTCCACCAAAGGAACGAAGACACCCAACCATTTTTTCCATCTCCTCTGGATCGGAGATTATTCTTGCTTCTTCTACGTATTTACTACCAACAGCTAATACAAAATCAGAGAAGCCAACTTCCCAACTGGTAGAAACAGTATGGTACATTTCATCGCCTGAGCTGCATGACTTTTCTAAAGCTTCCGCGAAAGCTGAATTAGCTGATTTATAAACAAGAGCCCCTAGAGCTATGTTGAAGGGTTTTGTATAACCCTCAAGCTCATCAGCATTCATTATTCTGCTTGTTCCGTATTCGCTCCAGCCAGCGCTTGCTATATGACCAACGATGCGGTCTTTGTCATGCTCTATATTGGTAGGTTTGTGTATAAAGTTTTTTGTATACTCAATAGCTGTTTTAGAGTCTATTCCGTCTCCGTTTTTGTTAAACTTGTTTACAACCGCAGCGTTAAAAGCCACGCCCATGAGATCTATATTATCTTCGAAGTTTACGCCCTTAGGCACAAGAGACTCTAAGTTATTAAGGGATGCTTTTGAGATAAAAGATTCGCCCCCAATATCACAGGAAAAAACCTCGGCTTCAAATGTCGTAGTATACTTATATTCAGGCTTCTTTTTGCGCATCTTGATTACTGTGATATAAAATTGCTGCTGAGTAATTATCTAGTTCGTGCTTTGCTGATATATTTAAAATCTCAGGTAGTACTTCTAGTTTTTCTATCTCTTCCAAGTTAGATACACAAGAAATCGCTTTTTGTGTCCATTTTTCAATGTCAGTCGAACAAACAATAGCTTCGCACATGCTGTCTAGCATTTTTTCGTTTTTCTTGGAGAATCTTTTAATTCCAAGTTCCTCTTTCATAACTACTTTAATATTAGCTCTTGCCGTCTCAAGTTCGCTTATTGTTTTTTGTATATTTTTGCGAGAATATTTAGCTTCTGAGTTTTCCTGAGGTATACCAGAAGTTCCCTCTGGTCTTCCAGGCTGCCCATTTGGCCCTTTAACATCCTGGTCGCCAGCTGGCTCAACCATAGGAACACCTCCAACTATAGGGTTGTAATAACCATCTTCTCTTTCCTCTACAAATTTCTTTTGCGCTGGGCTTATGTCTTCAACATTAGGGAACTTGCCTGTATGGAACATTTCCATTCCCTGTTGAGGGGTAATTATACCAAGCTCCATTAGTCTAGTCGAAACCTTCATGAGTTGAGTTTCATCACGCATATCTATATCTTTAAAGGTAGCTTCAGGGTAAGATCTAAATCCTAACTTTTTGGATATTCTTTTTATTTCTTTTTGGAGGAAATCCGCCAGAAAAGCATTCCTCGCCTCTTTGAGTCTATCGATAAATATCTGAGCTTTCACTTGGGTAGCTCCATATTTTTCCTCACCAACGACAACATTCTGCAAACCTTGTTTAATATCCTCGTTCAATGTCTTGTATTTTTCAGATCCAAGAACTTTATTTAAATCTGGTATGATAAATTCTGCATTTGTTGTATAGTCGGAGACAAGCACCCTGCCAACGCTCTCATTCTTAAATAAGCTTTGCATAGCATTAAGGTTTTGAGCATTAATACCCCCTTTGTCTGGCTCCGCTCCCATTGTTATCAATAAAATAACATTTTCAATAGTTCTAGTGATAGCTTGGTCCATTTTTTTAAGCTCAAGCTTCGCATTGATATCCTCAAGCACTGGATAGCCGAAAGGAATAGCAAATGGTTCGTAATCCTGCTTCTTATAAAATGAATGAGATACTTTTTCTGGATCAAGTTTGATTTTTAAACCATCAGTGTTGTAATCGCCTCTTTTTATACTCTTTTGAACGTCAGCTGGCAAAGCATCAAAAATAGCCTGATCTTCTTCGTTTGACGGATTCTGCAATCTTGACATCTCATACTCGGAAAGTATTTTTTCGTATGCTCCGTCATTAAATGAAGCGGCTCTTGTAGCAACAATATCATAAGGGTTCATGAGTATGTACCTTATTGGTATTTTATTTTGCATGGATGAAACTGGCGCTACAGATTTAACGATTTCAATAAAATCATCATTCTTAAATTTACCATCTAACCTATAAAGGAATATATTCCCACTTCTATAATATTCCCTAAAGTATTGATCTTTTAGGTTAACTAAATTAATCTTTTTGAACCACTCGTAGAAAAAGTCTCGGCTTTTCTTCGTGCCACCTTCAAGGAACAAATCTGTGTTGGCAAATTCAGACATAATGTCCACTGCGTTTCTAAATACAGAAACATTTGCGTAAGCTTTTTGGCAAAGCTCTATAGCGTCACGAACATTAACTCCATCTGCTGAATAGTCATAAGGTAGCATTCCGCTCCTTATACTGGAGAATCTATCCGACTTGGGGCTTCGTGCGGCTTTATTATATCTGGTAGCTGATGTCGCTGATGTACCCCTATTGTAAGATGCATTGGATACGTTTAATCCATTTTCAGGAGACACATAGAATGGATCACCCATTAGCCCTGGCTCAAAATCTTCTTGACTAACTGCGGTGCTTATCTGCTCACCCTTTTCGAACTTAGTCCAATAGTCGGACTTTTTGGTATACTTTCTTTTCGCCATACCCTATTATACACCGAAAAGTTAAAAGTTTAACTTTAACTTTGCAAAGTCGACAATTATTTTAATCCAAGAACATCGGCGTGAATGTTCCTTGATTGGTTTCTATCTTGTCGTCAATCATATCATAATACACATGCATCATCCAGTTTGCTAGTATGAGGGCCGAATAGGAGTCCTTTCTCGCTTTATCAGCGCCTCTTTGTTTCCTTAAATTCAAAGGCAGGTCAAAGCTTTGTGTTCCTTGGGTAGATGTCGTAACCTGAACCATAGCACATTCCACTTTTATCAAATCCATCATATCTTTCTGATGTTCAACAAAATCAATCATTTTTGACGCTTGAGAAGATTCGTTATAGTTATTAATAAATTTAAGGTTCTTTATAGGAATATTTGTCTTCCTTTGGGTATTGTAATCGTCGTCCATAGCCGCACCAGCAAAGAATATTCTTTTATGATCAAAAGATGCCTGAAGTAACTCGTTTGCGTAGCGAATCCACTTAGAGCTTGGCTTTCTCAAGTAAACATAAGTTCTGTTGTCTTTATTATACTGTCTTTTTAAAGACCTCAAACCTTTATCGTACTCTTGATGATTATCTAAATCGGCGTCTATGAGGTTTAATTTTATTTTTTTATCTTTAAATATACTGCTCTCATTACATGAGTTTAAAAACTGAACACCACCATTATAGTCACCAACAACAGCAATAATATTAAAGTTTTCTAATACGTAAGCCATGTAGTTTATATGCGTCTTTAAGTTTGATCCTGAAAGAGCGTAACTATGAACAATAGTCCCTTTTTTTGTTTCTTTATTTATCTTAATGACAAGTATAGCGAAATCGTCAGAACTATCACTCTCAGACCAAGATGGGTCAAATCCAAGTATATACTCATCGGAAGGATGACCCTTAACCTCTACACATTGCCCCTCTCCATCTGGGATAGTACACGCCGCCATCTTACTAACCTTAAAATAACCAGAACTATCATCTGTAAATACAGCCATAAACTCTCGGTCGAACTGAGATTGGCTCATTGTAGCCTTTGCTTGATCAATGAGGTTTTGATCGTATAATTGAGGAGGAGCACAATCATAACTAAAGTGCATTATGGTTCTGTGAGCCTTGTCTTGCTCGTTTTCATTAAGAATCAATGATTCGTATTGAGTATACATCTTAAATAAATGCTCAAACCTATAAGACGCAGAAGACAAACCAATAATTTTGTTGTTCGGCCACTTATGACGATCTTCCTCTTTCATTTTTCCCTGTTTGATCATCTCTGTTTCCACATCATGAATCTCTTGTCTTTCTGTTGGGTTTTTAATAACAGATAGAAACGGCATGATAACCTCATTCAAAACTTTCTCTGGCATGAGCAATAGCTCATCAATAATCATTCTCTCAAAACGGAAACCTCGAAGCTTTTCTCCATCACCAAGAGGTAGAGCAGTAATCTTGCTTCGACCAAGTTCCATTACCCATTGATCATTAGCTTTTGATACCCTCGTAATACATTGAGAAAGAAATTCAGCTTTTGGACTTTGAGCTATCTCTTCCATCTTGGTAAATATCATTTTTGACTGTCGAAAAGACTTAGATATGATTCCAATGTGAACACCTTGGTTTAAAATAGCGTCTAATAGCGCAAAAACGGCCGTAGAGAAGCTTTTGGACATTCCACGACTCCATATCCCCAAAAAGTAATCAGTCTCCATCATGGCCTTTATGGACATATGCTGGAAGGGGAACAATTTTACTCCAGTAATAAACTCAGACGCAAAAGATGGATTTTGCCTCAAGAATTTATAAAGCAATAATTTTGCCTCCTCTTCTTCGAGGTATCCATCCATTTCCAGAATCTCTTTATTGATATCTGGGAACCTATTTCTAGATTCTTGTATTCCTGCTTCCCAACTCATTTTTCTTTTAAATATTTAGACCAAAAATAATTTACGTCCGTATTCCACAACTTCTTACCCATGACCAATATCTTAGGTATTATAAGTTCACTCATCTCTCTAGACCCAGCAAAAACAAATTGAGAGCAGTCCGAATACTCTTTTTGTAAGGATCTCACATTATGAAAGACATAATCAAGTTTGTATTTTTTATAACTCTTGTCATTGTTTTCTTTTATCTCCTCAAACGGAAACTCCATAACAATAAACAAATAACAACCAAGATCTCTACATCTCTCTAGCTCTTTACAAAACCTAGCGTAACCTACTGTTGTTGTTCCGCAGAAATCACCAAATGACTTCCTATCTACATATGTGTAATCGTAATCTTTAGCAGTAACACAGTAATCACCAACATCTAACTTATATGGTTCTGAATTTTTAAATGATAGCGGTTGTTGTTCTCTTGTGTCTATCAATATTCTTCTGTCTGAATAATTATTAAAAAACTCTTTTGGCAACCTCTCCCCCAATAATGGTTTAACATTAAACTCTTCACATGCATACGTGTAGCTGCCAAAATACTTTTTATAAATATCAATCGATGGCAAGCCAGCAGAGATAAGCTCCAACTCTGTTGGACCATACTCAAGGCCCTTCTCTGTGACTCTCTTTTTAAGCAGTTCTTTTATATATTTTTTGACTTCTTCTTTCTCACTCTTTTCTATCCACTCAGCAAGTTGATGAGGCTGAGAGAAATCTTTAGAAAAGTAGTCTTTGTGGTTCTTGAAAGGCAGAAGTTCGCCAGTAAGCTTGTTCTTTCTAGCGAAGTGCTTGACATAGTAATCCCCAAGAAACATTTTATGTTTCTTTATATGAGCATGAAGACTTCTCAGTGTTTCAAAGCTCTCGTCGCACTCTTTACATTTAAATGACATCGTCTTGACTTATACCTAATACCCTAGCCTTCCATTCAGCCATACCCTCAAGTCTTTCGGCCTCCTTCTTAGCTGTCATCTTTTGCATCTCCGCCATTCTCACCATGTTGTCGCGTTCTTCTTTCTCTTGAAATAATTGAACTATTGATAAAATAGAAGCATTGTCTTTCGACTTGTTTTGCATTCTAGTTGATCTATCGCCTTGTAGTTTTTTCGTTAGGTTTTCGATTCTGTTCTCACACTGATGATATTCAGAGCTTTTCGCTTTGATAATCTCAGCTAATCGCACGGACATCTCTGTTTGGTCGTCAGCAACGTCGAACATATCATTTAGTTTGTTCAAATGCTTACTCACAACCTCAAGGTTTATGATTTCCTTACATACATTGAGGTAAAGGTTGATTTCGTCAGCGGTAAGGTCTGGCTTATCCCAAGTTAATCGTATAAACTCTTGCTCAAATAAATCTCTATCGCTTTTGTCTAAGTAATTGTTCATTATCTTAAGAAAACGTGAGTTATTGAGATGTACGCCTAGTCTTTCGACACAAACTTGATATTGCCTGTTTAATTTTGACTCGTCAAAGCTATTACCAGTAGCATCATTAATCTTTTTGACTATCCTGCTGGTAGCTTTCGGGGCAATGTATGAATCCAACGCGCCGCTATCTTGACTAGGCATAAAATCAGGATTAACATCTTTAATAACAGATAATACAGCTCTTTGTTCGACACTTAATGCGTTTATCGTCTCTTTTGGAAATAATAATTTAGCTATAGCTAGTGAAGACAACCCATCCTTAGCTTGATCAAGTATAAATTCCTCTTGTTGTTCGGTGAACTTAATTTTTTCCTTCTTTTTTTTCACCGTAGTCTTGTAATTAAGACCTTTATCTATCATAAACTTGCGGACAGCTCTTCCCTCTTTGCTTCTGCCGTCTAGGGATTCATCTTCAAAAGCTTTTTGGGTCAATAAGTTTAAGTCTTGAATCTCTTTGAAATTCTCGGCTATAAATTTTTCTTGCTTTTCTGTTAATTTCATGTTTAATCTTCAATAACGATGTCATGCTCTTTAATTAGTTCGGCGGCCTTTTGCATAAACATCTTCTTTAAATTCTTTACTTGCCTGTATCCTGCTTTTCGTTTTTTTTCGTTTGTCTTATACCCCATCATCTTAGCTACATCCTCTTCTGTAGACTTTTCAAAAAACAACATATGGTAAGCTTTATAATGTAGTTTAGTTAAATCTCTTTCCATATAATGATTGAGTTTGCTAATGCTAGAATCAAAACACATTACACTATCTGGATCATAACTCATTTCGTGCATGTGGTTCTCACTTGACACAGCTATTTTTAAATCAAATGCTGGCTTTTTAGTCTTTACCCACTTTGCATACTTCAAACACTCAGAATTCTGCAGATTACTTGGAGTGAATGAACAAGAATCCTCCCCCATGTTAAATTCACACGTAGCACAAGGTTTAATATAGTTGCCGTAGTGGTTTCTTACTAAATTTCTTATCTGATTAGTAACAATTATGTTAACCCACGGCTCTAGAGGGCGCTCTTGGTCCCACATATCCCACTTTTTGTATATATGAAGCTTAATTACTTGCTCCACATCCTCAAAATCAAACCAAGAGATGCAGTCTAGACGCCACCTACTCCTTTGTTTACGGATGGCGTTGTCTATTACGTCTATATAATCCTCGAATCTCTTTTTATCCTTTTCGGTCATCAATAAAGTCTTCTAATCTTCTAGAACCTCTATTTCTAACCCGTTTGGATTTTGGCTCTTTTCCTGCTAAAGAACCAAAGGTGAATATATTGTCGTCGTAATGCTCTACATCAACAGAGAGACCATCTAGCATAGGAACTTCATCTATTGATGTTTCGTCCTCTAATAAATCCTCAGTAATTAGTGTATTAGTAGCATTTGCAACCTTTTTGGCTATAGCTCCAGTACCAGAGCCACACTTAGAGCAAAAATTAGGTTTCGAATGAGCGTAAGTCATTTTCGTTCCGCAGTCTGTGCAATAAATATGGTTCATACACTTTATATATAAAAAAAATCAGGGTTTTTTCAAAAAAAACATCAGATAAGTTTGAAAGATTGGTTGTTTTTGCTTTTCGCAGCTTTAGCGTCTTTTCGTTTTGATCTGACACTAAGTATTACACTAATAGTAACTATAGATGTCGCGCTTTCTCCTCTTCATCTTTAATTTCGGCGTTTTTTTCGCTTCATTTATGGAGATAATCAACAATACAATCATTAAAAATAAATTAAAACTCAACAGCCCCAAAAAAACCTGAGGACTAGGCCCAAGCCCAACACAAACCACAAAAAGACCAATAAAACCGCAAATCATTTTAAATAAAACATCAAACATAACCACTAATATAAATCTTCTGGTGTTACAGACTCCTGGGGCCTGTTGCCTAAAATCTTAGCATGGATTTTTACAAAAGCCTCTTCCAAATTAAACCTATACGACTTACAATTCGGACAAATTGTTGTCTTTTTTATCACAATACTATCACACCCTTCGCACACCTTATACAAAAACGGGTTTTTAGCAATAAATTTTGATGTTTGTTTTCTATTCATTAAATAATACCTTCTCTGAGCGTTATGGAAGACTCTACAGTTCCTCCAGCCTTGTTTGAAAAAGATTGATTAACAACATATGCGCCACTTTTCATAGAAATACCCTCATCGAGAAAATATTTTGTACCATTAGCCAATGGGTCTGTTTCTATTCTAGTGCCGTTACCATTTTTTAATATTATAGCCAAGCCGCTTTGAATCTTCAGGCCATCATCAGACAGCATCTGTTTTAAGCCTGTTGCTTTGATAGATAATTGATTTTCAACATTCGTAACCAAAGACTCTCTTGGCTCAGGGCTACCTAAACAATAAACTTCTTTACGCCCATATGTTCTACTGAAAGTAATTTGAGATATAGAATCTGTGTTTGTTAATTCATCCCATACACCACTTAATTCACAAGTGTGACCATAAACAAATGATTCAGGGCTCATGTTGTAATTAGCAGAACCAGAAATTTGGAAAACAGGCAAACCTTTCAAATCTGATTTAACACCACTATTAGGCGGGTCAAAAGACTTAAAGCTAGCTCTACATCTAACAGGCCTAAAAGGCTTAATGTCAACGCTGAAGTTTTGCAGGTAACACTTATTGAAAACCTGATCCCCCGCATATATAGGAAAGTAATTCCTCCCAGTTGCGTTACCACTAACAATATCGTCCCTTAAAAACAAATAAGGATCACCAAAACCACTAACACCACTAAAACCATCTGCACCAGCACTCACCTCATTGTCGGTTATCAAAAACTCAACATTAATAGAGCAACTCAAAGCCTCGGTCTTTTTATATTGCTTATCTACGTCTACACCCCCTGCTTTTTTATTTAATTCAGACTGCATAGCAAAATCAGCAGAGAAATCAGTGGCGTGTAGCATTCTGCCCCCAACACCCTTGAAAAATCTGTTCTTGCCTTTGCCCTGCAACGAAACGTCGTTATAAAATATAGGATCTTCACTGCCAACATTATAGAGTTTACCACTTTCGTTAGCGAACCCTATTAAAACACCAAACTTATCATAAGTCATAACAATCTATACACTATTTTATTACGCAGTGCGCTTCAATAACCTTTTTAAGCAATTAGGTGAAATATCATACAGCCATAACCCGAAATTAATAAATTTTACCAACTCTTTTGGTATTTTATACCTCCTGAGTAGTTTTATGAAACTCTTCCTGTTGTGTTTCTTAGTATTAGGGTATTTGTAAGTCAAATAATCATGGAATTTACCACCACGGTCAATCAAAGCCATAGTTTCCTCGCCATGCTTCTTCAAAATCCACTTTCTGAAGAATTTGGGCAGCGTAGCTCCGTCGCTTTTGTCGTAATTTTCCCACTCAGCCATAATTGCGTAAGTTATTACACTATTTAACCTCTACTTAACCAAAACACTCCCACTAACACCTTTTTTTATAATAGATTTAGCCTTTTCAATATCATCCCCCGACAAATCGAACCACTCGCCACGAAAACGTTTGTGCTTAAAAAATCTGTGCAAATATTTTTCTGTTTGCATCATAAACAAAACCTCACGATGGAATATAAGTCTCACTTCTGGCTCTTGGCTTTGTAACGTCCTCTCTCTATATACTGGTTTGTCTTTTGTTCTTCCTATCTTTACCCGACCATTCCGATCGCTCTTCATTAAATAAACATTACCAACTTCTGTGTATTCAGTAAGTTCAAATCCTTCCTCAATTTCATCCAGCTTTTTTAAGGCTTCGTTGTAGTCCTTGGTTTGCAAGGCAATAGCCTTTGGACGGATTCCATCTTTTTGTGGTGCTTGCCAGTAGTAGAACCCTCGTTTTTTATATAAGCCTTTGATGCCCTTAAAATGTGGATATGTTTTTTTTCTTTTTCTTTCTTCTTTTTCCCCACCTATAACTCTAGCCCTCATTTTAGCTGGAGATCTCACCTCTGGATCTGCTGGTTCAGGAATTCTCCAACAGGTCCCTGCTTCTCTGTGTTTTTTTATTATAACCACACATTCCTTACAGTAACTAGCTAAGGCATCCTTTTTGTATAAATTCTTGGTAAAAGAACTAACCAAAAGTTCTTGATAGCACCTGAGACACCCTTTGGTATCTTTAAATTGATCGTAAGAATTATAAACGTGTTTATTTTGCTCCTTATCTTCTTCTCTTTTCTTTTTATTGTGAGCGCTCATGCAATCTTTACACCAAGCACTCTTGCCATATAAAGCATTTCCTTTGTGAAAATCATCAAGAATCTTAGACTCCTCACAAACAGAACATTGTTTTTTTATCTGGTCACACATAATCTTAAAGTAATCGCGGCATATTAATTATTATATTTTATTTTTCATTATTGTCAAGACTCAATGTTTTCGGGGCATAGAAGTTATTATATTTTCCTTTTTTTTAAAATGGCCAGCCGATTTTTTTTCACTCAACGATTCTGGTTTATATTTTTTGTATATTTTTTCTCATTAATGGGGGGAGGGGCACAGCCCCAATAACTTACATCAAATCGTTGTTGATAAACTGAGAAATGACTCCCCCCCGCGAAATCTAACATTTTCCTAACAGTTTTTTTGGCTTAAAGGGGTAGGGTGTCTGTTAGATGCAATTAAGGCTAAAAATCGCTCTAGTTTTCGTTTTTTTTTCTCGTTTAGCACTATTCTGTGGAACATTTTCCGTGGAACATTATAAGTCGTTGATACTCAACGATAAAAAACATGATAATAAATGAAGTTTCTGCTTCCATTTTTTCGCTCTGGTGGTATAATACAACCATGCAAGAGAGAAACACTACATCACTTTCACCAGTTCCTAATCCTAACGTCCAGCACATCCTCACTGAGATGGTCGCCAACGCTAACAAGAATCTTGAGCGTCAGCTTGAGCGTGAGCGTCAGTTCCAAGTCAAGCGTGAGCGTGAGATGGTCATGAAGGCTAAAAGAGATGCTGAAAATAAGTGTCGAAACATCTTGCAAGGTCACTAAAAATATCGTATAATATCACCAACGAAAGAAAAACACTATGAAAGCATACACTACGCAACCGCTCAATCCCTATTCGCTAACCATCAATAGCCTTGACGACTTTGGCTTCCGCACTTACCCAACTTACTCATCTACTCAAGTCACCATTGACGATGACAAGCAAGGATGGAATGCTAAGGTTTTCTTCAAGTCTGGTAATGTCGTGAACGTCAAATGCAAAGGATACCATGTCTTAATTGATGGCGAACGTCTCACTTATAGCGACATCAATCGCCAAGTAGTTGAATCCGCTGGTGAGCCTACTAGCTGGACTGACCTCCGTGAAAACTTTAAGCACTTAATCCCTGTTTACTCTCCTAACCACTAACACCTAACAGAATATAATTACTATGAACCAATTCACATTCAATCACTCCGACAGAGGAGCATATACCGCCCCAATCGAAGACATCCAAATTGACGGCGTAGACCATCGCGACTACCCCGACTACTGCGATGCTTACATCATGACAGCCAAGGTCG
>Ga0228675_1000438_pt1 | contig 18310 bp, 16 predicted proteins | sample 36D_rmetaG_FD_182786 | JGI IMG/M metagenome (GOLD analysis project Ga0228675, IMG submission 182786) | Seawater microbial communities from Monterey Bay, California, United States - 36D_r | ecosystem: Environmental > Aquatic > Marine > Coastal | place: USA: California | collected 2016-10-05
TAAATCAATAACTTTTTTTCTTAAATCATTAGAATATGGAACTGGCATAGTTTTTGCCAGAATTTTATTCTCCTGGCGCAAGAAATGCAAGCTTAATTTAGTTGGCTATAACCAAAGCTTCAAAACAAGGTGCAAAAGCTGCTTTAAAGGAGATCGGTTTGGATGATGATTTAGCCTATATGGACATTGCCAATTTGCGTGAATTACTCAAATCATTTCGCATGGCAAAAAAGCATGCATTCAAGGTTTTTATCAGATGGATGGTTTTTGGATTTATGACCTTAATTACCGCAGGATTCATAGCACTCATTGGTGATAATATTAATTTTAAATAAACAAAGAAATGCCTCAATTCGGAAGAAGATCAAAAGAGCAATTATCAAGCTGTCATGCCGATTTGCAGAAACTCTTCAATGAAGTAATCAAGCATTATGATTGCACAATTCTTGAAGGTCACAGGTCAAATGAAGAGCAAGAAGAGCTTTTTAATCAAGGTAAATCAAAATTAAAAGCTGGCAAGAGTAAGCATAATAACACTCCAAGCCTAGCTGTTGATGTAGCTCCTTACCATATAAAAAAACCAAATATTGATTGGGATTGCGCCGATAATTTTTACCTATTTTCTGGTTATGTTTTGGGAGTTGCAAATCAACTGGGAATTAAAATCAGATGGGGTGGATCTTGGGATAAAACTTTAGATGTTAGAAATAATAAATTTAATGATTTAGTTCATTTTGAATTGGTTATAAAATGATAGGTGAAAATTTCAAAATATGCAGTAAATGTAAACAAAGCAAGCCTATTTCACATTTTCATAAAATGCGTAATACAAGGCGTTATGATTGCAAAGAATGTCGAAATAAATATCTTAGAGAATGGTCTAAAAAAAATCCAGAAAAGAAAAGAGAGCAAAAATATAGAACCAGGTATGGCATAACTCTCAAGCAATATGAAAAATTATTAGCTTTTCAAAACCACTCTTGCGCTATCTGCGGTAAAAAAGAACACGTCAGAAAAACTGATAAATATTTTCTTGTGGATCATTGTCATAAAACTGGCAAGGTAAGAGGCTTATTATGTCATAGATGTAATCAAGCCTTATCCCAGCTTAACGAAGATCCGTCATCTTCCTTGAAATTAATCAAGTATATTTTCCTACATAAAATTAAAGAAGCAAAGTATGCCAACAGCTTTTTTGCAGGCTATATGCAAGGAATTTCAATTATGTTAAATAAAGCAACAAATAATTTGAACCAACAAGAGATTAACAAATATGACAAATAATTTTTTACAAGATTCCAAAGGCAATAAATCCTCCAAAAGATTATGGGGATCAATATTACTAGCGACAGGCATAATATTTTCTACCATATTATTTGCTTACTCACTTTATCGAGGTGCGGCAGATGCAGCAACTGCTCTTGGTATTATCAATATGTTTTTAATTTCAGGTGGCGGATTGCTTGGGATAGGAGTTTTTGAGAAAGGAATAAATATTAAAAGAAGATGCTTGAAGGACTAATAATTAAATCAGTGATGTTTTTGGCAGGAATTTGCGCCATTTTTGGCTTTGGATTTTTTAAAGGCAAAAAATCAGAAAAAATTAAGCAACTCAAAAATAATATTAGCGATGCAAAAAAATCTAAAAAGAGGCAAATTAATCGTAGGAATGATAGCATTTCTACTGTTAAACACAGGATGCAAAAATACATCCGTAAATAATCTATGCCTTTGGGCAAATCCTATTACAATAACTGAGTCAGAGTTAAATTCTCTAAGTGAAGAAACGCTTCGCCAAATTGATAATTTTAATCAGGAATTTGAGGAAAGATGTGGTTAATTAATTCATCAAAAGTTCAGATTTTTTAACCTGTACTTTACAGCTATGACAATCTCTGTCCTGAAAAAATAAATTTTGACCATCAAATTTTACATTCCATCTGGCATTTTGATCATCTTTATAAAGGAGTGAATCTCCTGCTTTAAGATTGTCAATTTCTTTCCAATTTTCTGGATAAATCATAACAGAAAAATCAATTCCTACTGAAATTTTTCTGAACTCTCCCCAGTGATATTTTTCCTTGGTAATATATGTTCTATTTGCTTGATTTGAGTGAGTCATTTTTTATAAAATATAATTATTAATATAAGCGTTTAACCTAGGTATATATTAGCTTAGTAGCGTTTGAACATCAAGTTAATAAGGAGAAAAATATCGATATTTTTTAACTATTTTTGAAGAACTTTATGAACAATATTCCGAGCAAAGAATTAAAAATATGCATAGAAAATATGCTACTTAGAAATGATAAGAAATTAGGGGATTTGCTGTATCAGGAATTAAAAAAAGAAGAAAACAACCTCAATTTTGAATGGCTAAAAGATTTAATTTTATTTGTAGATGCAATAAATTCAGAAAGAAGATGAATTCTCTGAATTTTTATCAAATGATTGTTTAACTAAATTCATTACATCATCAAGCTGATCTTTAGAATTAAGATGAACCTCAACACTTCCATTTCCCCATCTACCTTTATTTTTTACATCAATGCAAAGATTATTTGGATCATATACTTCATCAATATCCATATTTAGAGCTAATCTTAACTTACTTTTTTGAGGTACGACATCAACAAAGTTAGTATCGGTTTTATAGGCTATGTATAATTTAAGAAATTCCTCTCTAACCGCAGAGTCAATATTAATTACTTTTTTTCTAAACAATTCGAATAATTCTCTCATAGGGCCATCAGTTAAGAAGTGGCCACCTTCCATATTTTCAATAGTATAAACCTTATCTTCTGATTTTTTCTCTTTATATTGATCTAATAACTCATCTGAAATTTTAGGGAATTGCCAAAATATCAGCACGCTTCTTAATAGAATCTTCATTCCACACAGAAAATTTAGCCAAACTCCTGTTTAATCTTATTGGACTTTGGTCAAAACCACCTTCTATTGTCTTTTTTCTGGCAAATGGCTTATCACTTAATTCTGAATTATATCCAGTTAAAGTTAAATTCCCCAAGGTATGCAAATAATTATCTTGTACTTCTTTCCAATTTTCTCCTAGATCTCTTTTCCATTCCTCGGATAAATTTGGATTTTGTGGCATAATGTGTTCGATGGTGTAATCATCAACTCTAACATATTCTTTCCTGTCAAAATTCTCAAATTTTCTTAACCAAAAGTTTCTGTTTCTAATATTGTATAAATCTTTTTCCTTTAATTCTTTTGTAAATTCAGCATCATTTGGGAATCTTCTATAATTTGTCATCAAAATCATTTTGGCTTTTAAGCTTTCTAAATAATGATCTTGATCTATTTGTTCATAAAGATTTGCAAAAGTTTTGTTTAAGGAATTGGTTGGTATTCCACAGATAAATCTTCTAAATACATAGCTTTGAATCAAGTTAAGAATCTCAAGGAAACCCTTCTCATCAATTACCTCATTTTCAAAATCCTTGTAAATATTAAGCAAAAAAGGATAGGCAACATCAACTTTCAATTCGTTTAAATCAGCAAAGGCTTGTTTTAATTTTGGATTTTCTTCTTTTTCCAGGGCTATTCTTGTATAAAATTTTGAGAACCCAAAAATATCAGAAATTATTTTATCTATCTCTCTTGTCCCCCCTTCTTTTGCAAAATAACTTTTAAAAGTTTCATAAACATTGTTAATATTAGGAATGTTACGGTTTTTGATAGTTAAATAATCACGCATAAATCGATCAAAATAATTATTGCTATTATTTTGATCAAAATCTTTTTCCATTAAATACCAATAATTCTCATAGATATTTATCTGTTTATCCTGATTTAAACCCATTAAAATAAAATTTCTAATAAGATCAGCTTGTGATAATTTAATTCCGGTTGAGTTAAGACTCTCAAAAATTAGTTGAGGATCATCATGTTCAGGATCAAGACAAATATCAACAATCATTAATTTTCTGATGCCTTTTAATATTATCTCTGGATCTTCACCTACAATTTCATTTTGAAAAAATTCAAAATTTGATTTAATTTTACTTGAAGATAATTCTTGATTCGAATGTTTCTCGATAATGCTAATCAGTGAGGACTTATCGTTTCTGGTTAAGATTAATTTATATTTTAAATCATCCTTTCCATAGCTATTTATGAGATAAAAATCTCTTAATTCTTCAGCTCTAGCTTCATTAGATTCTGCTATATAATTTGTGATTGCGGCCAATAATAGAGTGCAAGTTGTTAGTCTCTGTTGTCCATCAATTATTGCTTGAGTGGATATTTCTTTATCATCGTATTTTTCTTTCACACGAACAATAGAGCCAATAAAATGATTTTTTATTGAGTCGTTAGTGGCTACATTTTTGATGTCATTTAACAATCTTTTACATTCAGCAATTCTCCAACTATAAGTTCTCTGGTAAATTGGAACAACAAATTGCTGTTTATCACGTAAAAATTCTATTAATTTTCTATCCTTTGCATCCATTGGTTTTTAAAGAAAAATTGCGAAAAGTAGAATGTTATCGCAAATTTCTTAGAAAACAATTTAAAAGCCATATTTTGTTGATTTTTCTACTTTTTTCTCTAAACTTAACAAGTTTACTAATAAAAACCTTTTTGATGACAGATATTTTGCCACTAATATCTAATAAAATATTTATAAGAAAATTTGTTTTGTTTAATAAAGAAACTATTTCAATATTCAAAAATAAGGCGATTTAATAGAAAATCGTTATTGCTGTTTGCTGCCCTAGAATTATATATAATCATATCAAGAATCAGAGAAATTAATTTTTGTCATGTTGGTGCAAATATCATTAGATTTGTTCTAATAATCTCTCTTTCATTTTTTCAGCCTTTATCAATTGCAAATTCTTATGCCAACACTCTTCCAATTGAAGTTGATGGTACAACTAATACGCAAATTGATGCAGCAGCAAATGGAGTACCAATTGTAAATATTGCCGCCCCTAACTCTGGAGGGCTTAGTCACAACAAATTTAATTCATATAATGTCAATCCATCAGGCTTAGTAATAAATAATGCTACTGTTAATCCAAATCAGGTAGTACAGACTCAAATTGGAGGATTAATCACAGATAACCCAAATCTTGCTAATTCTGGTTCTGCTAGAGTTATTTTAAATGAAGTAACTAGTACAAACAGATCAATTTTGAATGGTTACACAGAAATTGGGGGCAGACAGGCAGATCTCATAATTGCAAATCCTAATGGCATTGAGATGAATTCGGCGGGATTTATTAATATCGGTAGATTAACGGCAGTGGTTGGTAGTGTAAACCAATTTAATCCAAATCCAAGCGATTTATCTTTCAATCTAAATGGTAATAAAAATTCAGGCAATGGTTTTTTACCCAAATTAACAATTTCGGGACTCGGTCTTGATGTAACAAGAGTTACTGAAACTGATCTTGTTGCTAACATAATGGAAATAGTATCACCAATTTATGGTGGTGATAATAGGATAAATTTTAGAGCTGGTGATAAGGAATTTAATTATGCCACAAAAGAAGTTACAAGCGATAATGCAAATCCAGGCACAAATCAGCCAGACGAAGTTGCAATTGATGCCAGTAATGTTGCAAAAGTTCAAGCTGGTCAAATTTATATGATTGCCACCAAAGAAGGTTTTGGCGTTAAATATACAGGTGATATGCTTGCGAGCCGTGGTGGAGTTACCATAGATGCTAAAGGAAATGTTGTTTATAATAATATTGCCAGTGAATCAGGTGGCGTGAATGTCAAAACAACAAATGGTGATGTTACCACAACCGGAATAACTCATAATAAGGATGTAAATAGTGATATTGCTATTGAGGCAAGCGGGAATGTAAATAATCAAGGTCAATTAGTAAGTGCCAGAGATGTTAATGCGACAGCGGGAAATATATTCAATAATACAGGAACTGAAATTAACTTAAGTGAACGAGATTTTATAGTAGAGAGCAAAGAGGTTAATAATAATTCTACTATAATTGCTAATAAAGGAATTATTATTAAGTCTAGCGATAAAATCACTGGATCAGGCAATTACCAAGCGATTGATAATATACTACTAGAATCCGCTGATATTAATATAAATCAAGTTAGCTCAAATAAGAATATAACCCTAAATGGCGGCAACATTACTTCTAATAATATAATTGCTGGCGAAAAAATAGATATTGATGCAAGTGGGATCTTAACAAATAATAACCAGATAACTAGCTTACTTAACAATACAAACCTAAATGGAATTGAAATTGATGCAGCCTCAGTAACTAGTCAAATAATTCAAACTGATTCTAATATTTCAATTAATGCAACTTCAGCCCTAACAAATAATAATCTAATCAGGGCAAATAATGTAGTTTTAGTGTCAGATACTTTAAATAATCTAGGTAGCATAGAATCATTAAATGATGTTAATCTAAATATTACCACATCTATTAATTCAAATGACATAAAAGCTAATAATGATATCACTTTAGCTTCCAAAGATATTACTTCTAATGATATTATAGCAGGGAATATAATAGATATTACAGCTTCTGGTTTATTGACTAATAATAATCAGATAAACTCATCATTAAATGATAATACTAAAACAGCTATCAAGATCAATGCTGCTGATTTAGTTAGTAAAATAATAGAAACTAATTCAAATGTAGAAGTTACTACCACAAATAAAGCACAAATTAGTGATTTGATAAAGGGTTATAATCTAACGGTAAATGCAAAGGAGTTAGAAAATAGCGGAGATATCAATGCGTTAAATAATGTTTATATTAACTCAAATTCTATTACCTCTAATAATATTATTTCCAACAATAACATTAATTTGATAGGAAGCGATATTAGTTCAAACAATATTTTTGCAGGAAATTTAATAGATATTACAGCAACTGGTAGTTTAACTAATAATAGTGTTATCAAAAGTTTTTCTGCTAATGATGATATAAATGCAATTAATATTATTGCTGATCAACTAGTTAATTCAATTATAGAGACTGATTCTAACATTAAAATTAATGTCAATGATAATGTAAGCAATAATGATTTAATCAAAGGTAATAATATAGTTTTAACCTCTAATAATTTAGATAATCTTGGTTCTATAGCTGCAATAAATGATGTTAATTTGGATGTGATAAATTCTATTAATTCAAATGATTTAAGAGCAAATAATAATATTACAATAGTTGGAGAGAATATTGATTCTAATAATATCATAGCAGGAAATTTAGTAGATATTATAGCTTCTGGCTTATTTACCAATAATAATCAAATTATTTCTTTAATAAGTAATGATGATGAAACATCGATTAAAATTAACGCAGCAGATTTAGTCAGTAAAATTATAGATACCAATGGAAGTGTAGAAGTTACTGTTGCGAATAGAACGCAGAGTAGCGGCTTAATAAAAGGTTATAATGTAAACTTAAACTCAGAAGAATTAGAAAATAACGGAGATATAAATGCTTTAAATAATGTAACTATTAATTCAGATATAATTACTTCTAATGCCATTGTTGCTAATAATGATATTAATTTAACTGGCAACAATATTACTTCTAATCAAATATTAGCAAGTGGTAAAATAGATATTAATGCAAGTGGATTATTAACAAATAATCATCAGATAATAAGCTTTTTAACCGATACAAATTTAAACGGAATTGAAATTGATGCAGATTCATTATCGAGCAAAATAATACAATCTGATTCTAATCTCCTAATCAACATAGTAGGAGATGTAACAAATAATAATCTAATCAGGGCAAATAATGTAGTTTTAGTGTCAGATACTTTAAATAACCTAGGTAGCATAGAATCATTAAATGATGTTAATCTAAATATTACCACATCTATCAGTTCAAATGATATAAAGGCCAATAATAATATTACTATAAATTCTAAAGATATTACTTCTAGTAATATCATAGCAGGAAATATAATAGATATTACGGCCTCTTCCCTTTTTACTAATAATAATCAGATAACCTCTTTATTAAATGACAAATAGCAAAACGTCTATTAAGATCAATGCTGCTGATTTAGTTAGTAAAATAATAGAAACTAATTCAAATGTAGAAGTTATTACCACAAATAAAGCACAAATTAGTGATTTGATAAAGGGTTATAACTTAACAATAAACTCAAAAGAATTAGAAAATAATGGTAATATTAGTAGTTTAAATAATATCAATATTATCTCAGATATAATCACTTCTAATAATATTATTGCCAATAATAACATCTCTATCACAGGCAATCAAATTACCAATAATGATTCAATAATAGCAGGGGGTAAGGTTAATATTACAGCTACCGATTATTTAACCAATAATAATGATATTTTAAGCTTAGTTAGTGGAGCAAGTGAAAATTCATTAATTATTAATGCTCTTACCCTAAATAATAACAAAAGAATTGCTGCAAATAGTATTCTTACCATTAATGCTAACTCTCTAAATAATAATACTGCAAATAGCCTTATTATCTCTGGTGGCAATTCAAATCTAAATATCACTAATTTAGACAATAATCTTGGTGAGATAGAAAGTAAAAATAACCTTAAAATCAGGAACCTAACCTCAAATAATGTAGATGCTGCTCTTTTATTATCTGTAAGTGATACAAATACTAATATTAGCAATAGCGGTACTCTTAAAGCTACAAATTCAATTGATATAGATATTGGATCTTCTGATTATAATATCATTGGTAAATTAGAAACTGATGGATTCGTTAATATTCAAGCAAATAATATTACCAATCAAGCAGACATAGGAGCAATTGATTATATTAAGATTGTTGCAAATGATTCCTTTACTAATGGCATAAATGGCGGTGATAATTCCAATATTAAAATAGCAGCAAATAATTATCTAGATATTGAGGCAAATAATAACATTAATAACTACGCTATTCTTTCAGCCAAAACAATCCTTTCTCTAAAATCCTTAAATGGAAATATCAATAACTATGATGGAGCTGAACTTCTTGCATCAAATGAATCTAACCCAGGAACATCACAATTAATATTAGAAGCAATTAATGGTGCTATTAATCAATATAGCCCAAATTCAGTTGTAGTAAATGGTGATCATACCATCACAGCTACCGACTATACCAACACAGGTAGAATAGATATTGCTGGCAGTCTAACCATGAATATTGCTAACAACCTAATTAATGAAATTGGAGCATTAATTTATGCTGGCAACCACATGTACTTAAATGTTGCAAATGATCTTACCAATAAAACTAATGCTACAATCTATGCAGAAAATGACCTTTTTATTACAAATAGAGCATTAACTACAGCAGAGCAAAATACTTTAAGCACTCTTAAATCTGAAATTGCAGCTACCTCCGATAATGCTATCATAAAACAAAAGAGGTTAGAAATAGCCAATATTTTTGATAATCTTAAAATTAACAAATTAGAAAATATCTCAGGAAATATAGAGAGCTATGGTGGAGATGTTTATATAGGGGCAACCACACTAACAAACAAAAGAGAGTATTTACCAACTCAAGGTGCTGAAAATGAAGTGCATGTTTGGATTCAGGGCGTTAAACATGGTACACTTAACCACCATTATTACAGAGCAGAAAAACAAGGCGGCGCGGCAGTTACTGGATTAATCAATTCTACAAATAATTTAACCATAAATGCTAGTACAATCACCAATAATTCAGCTTCAATATATGCAGGCAATGACATAGTTCTAAAAGCAAATTCAGTTAATAATGTATCTAACATGTATCGAGATTATGTCAGATATAGGCGTAATGATCATAATACTACTTTTGGAGCAACCACATATTGGTATACAGGAACTACGAATGTTAATGGAATAAATTATGTTAATAGAGCTCATACAATTACAGCCAACATTAAAGCAGGAGGTAATTTTGTAGGAGTTGCTACTGGTGATGTTAACAATAGCACTACAGAACATACAGCGGCAAATTTTAGCTGTACGCATCATTGGACATCATATACATGCCACAATAGAGTTGAAATTCCAACAGGAACTAGAACAATAGCTGGAGTAGCAGGTGCAGTTGCCGAGCAATCATCAGCTATTTTATCAGTAGAAGATGAAAATGGCCAAATAGTTAATAATATTGACTTAGAAGCAACTTTATCCAGCGGCACTATAACTTATGTTCTAAATAATAGTTCTAGCTTAGATCAAAATGAAGTCACTTCTAATCTTACATCTAGTGGGTTATTGAAATCTAATTTAGGTAATAGCAAAATATCTTCCAACATAACAAGTGAGACATTATCATCAAACTCTAACCTCACATCTAATCGAGTAACATCGTCAGTTAGTCCTACTTTAATAGATAAAATCAATGGCCCAGATAATCAGGGAATGTTCCAAAAATCCACCAACCCTAATGGCCCACTTTTTGAAACTAGAAGCCAATTTGTTGATCAATCAAAATTCTTTGGTTCTGATTATTTCTATCAAAAAATAGGATTAAATTTAACTGATGTTCAAACAGAATTTGAGCAACAAAATAAAAGATTAGTTGGTGATGAATTCTTCCAAACAAAAATAATAGAAGAGCAATTAAAAACTATTAGAAAAAATGCTTTATTGCTCTCTGATAGTGGAACTAATGTTAATACTGAAATCCAATCTCTTCTTGATAATGCTGCCGATGAATATGCAAGACTTGGGCTTACAGCAAATGAAACTCTAACACAGTCTCAAATAGATAATCTGCAAAAAGACATAGTCTGGTTTGAAACTGAAACAATAAATGGCGAGCTTTATGTCGTTCCTAAAATATATCTAACAAAAGCAACAAGAGATAGCTTAAATAATAATGGTAGCTTTACCACTAAATCAACCCTAATGGCAATGGGTGATTTACAGTTAGATTCTAATTCTTTGGTCAATTCAGGATCGGTTATTGGTAATAATGTGGCCATATCAACTACAAACGACATTACCAACAATAATTTCTCTGAAGTAATAGCAACCAATGGTCTAAATCTAACTTCAAATTCAGGCTCAATAGTTAATTTCTCAAAATTAAAAGCTGGTGGAGCAGTTTCTCTTACAGCGGCAAATAATATCATTAATACGTCTACAGTTAAAACTAATGCAGCAAATCTATTAGATTCAGATAATCCTGCTTATATCAGCAATGGAAGCGCTTCTGCGAGCTCTGGAAATATTTCATCCACTTTGTTTGAAATGGCTAGCATAGAAGCAGCAAGCTTTACAGCAAACGCAGGAAATGATTTTAGTAATTATGGCGCAAATATAACTACTACTTCAGGAGATCTTAATATTACTGCAGGAGATGATATTAGAATTGAAACTGTGGAGCTGAGAAATAGAAGTGAATATAGAAGTAAAAAATATACTAAAATCACTGATACGACAACCAACACTTCCTCAAATATAACTTCTACAGGAGGAACTACTCTAACAACAAATGGCTCTGGAACGGATAATGAAGCTGGTACTTCAGATTTAGGAGTTGGTAGTTCAATTCTTGTAAGTGGCAGTAATGTATCAGCAGTAAATGATCTAAATCTCAGCGCTAATAATAATGCAATAATTACCAATGCAGTAAATAAAGATTATTCATTTGAGCAAAGAACTAAAAAAGGCAGTATTAAAACTTCAAGAACTAGCAGAACTGATTATGTTGAAACTGCAGTAAATTCAAATTTAACAGGTAAAAATATTAATATCACCACCAATAATAATATTTATGTTCAAGGAAGCGATTTAAACTCTAATTTCGACATCAATACTAACACAGGAGGAAATACAAATCTAACAGCAGCAAATGATACAATTATCACCAATGCTATCTTGCAAGAATATCATCATACTACAAAAGAAGTAAGTAATAGAGGAGTATTTAAAGGAGTAACAGCTATTACTTCAGCAGTGATTGATCTTGCAACTGTTGGATTAAATCTGGCAATTGCAACTGCATCACCAATTTTAAAAAATATAGATGATCCATTACAAAAAGTCTTAGACCCTGTAGTTCCAGATAGCATTGCCGATAATATAGATTACGATAAATTAAGAAATAAATACAAAGATACTGTCTATGAAAACCAATATCACAACACCAAGGTTAAAACTACTACCAATAATGACTTAGTTAATATCGTAGCTTCAAATGTCAGTGCAGGAAATAATCTCTCTATCACATCAACTAATAATACAACTCTTCAGGCGAGTAACTTAAATTCAGGAACAGCAGATACGGCTGGTACAAATTCAAATGTAACTGGAAGCACCACAATAAATACTAATAATCTTAATATTCTAGCAGCAGCAAATTATAATCAGACTACAACAAAACAAAGAACCAAAAAAACCTTTGCCATTAGAAATAATACAACTGGCAATATGGTTACTGATTATACTAATTCAAATTTAACTGCGAAAAATGATGGATTCACCTTTAATGTAACAAATCAGGCTGATATTAGAGCAAAAGATTTAACTGATCCAACCATATCACAACCAAGTTATGTAACCGCTCTTAAAGCACAGGTTGCAAGCGATAAAATAAGCGAAACTAATCTAGCAATCGCCAATAAACATTGGGAAGACACCACAAGACAATTAACTGATACTGCTCAAATATCAGTAGCCGTAGCAGCAGTTGCAATTGCCATTCTGACAGGTGGGATAGGGTCAGGAATATCCGGTGCTATGATGACTGCAGCGGCAACTACTGCTGGAACAACAGCAACAATATCAGCATCACAAGCTGGAATGAATGCTGATGGAGACTTTTTTAAGCAAGCAAAAGATATATCAAAAATAACTTGGGATGATACTACCAGTAGGGAATCAGTAGAAAATATGGCCATCGCTGCCGCTGTAGCTGGAGCTGCTACTTGGGCTGTTCAGGCAAGCGGAGGAACTACTAGCTTAGAGAAAGGGGCAGATCACGCAGTGTACAAACCAGATCCAGAACTTATGGCAAAGAACCCTGAATATAGAGCGTTTGTTGAAGCCAAGTATCCAAATTATAATGGGGTAATCGATCCTTCTGCCAATAATATTGGAATGGCTAATACTACAACCGATATGAGTAAAATTGGCACACCTGTTCCTGACTTTTCTACTAACCCTACCACGAGTAGTTTTTGGGATGGCTTTGCAAAAGAGGGAGGGTTTATTTCTGATGGTGCAAATAAGGCGGGAGGGATGAACTCAATGTCCACAATGCATGATCCTTGGAGTCAGAATACAATTTTAGGTAAATCGCCTATTTTACAGCTTACTATTCCACCAGCAATTGCTGTACAATATTGCGCAACATTTCCTGCCGCATGCGCTGCTGTCATCAATAAAGATAATTTAATTAATGAACAATAATTTAAATATGAACATGATCAAGAAAATATCTATATTTTTACTGTGCTTATCTATCTCTAGCTGTTCTGGTTTTACCAGTGGTGCTGGATTAAAGTTTAAAACTGGAAATAGAGTAGCAGAGCTTAAAGATGGTACATTTATTATGTTTCAGAAACCACTCGGAAAATGTGGAGCAAGTGTAAATTTTTTTGGAATACTAGTGCCAATAATTCCCGTTTGGTTTAGTGCAAATAGTTGTGAGGAAAGCTTTGATATAGAATTTTCTGGTTCAGTTAGTAATCCAAAGTTAGGACAAGAAGCGGATATTAAACTCAGATATGGTGGAGTAATTTATTATCCCGTTGCTGTAGAAAAATTGACGATGCTTTATGGGAAAAAAGGAGAACATAAATCAGAATATGGCAGAAAATTCAAATTTAAAATCAACAGCTTCCAAAAGTTTAAAATGGCAGATGATAAGGCAATAATAATAAGTGGGAAAACAAAAGATGGAAAAAAATTTACCGAAGAAATTCCTGTAAAATGGGGCGTTATGAATTACAACAATTGGGCTGTGCCTGGGGTATAATTGAGAAAATAAACAATATTTTGAATCAAAAAATAAATAATAAAAATTTAAAGTTAAAAAATCATGAAAAACAAAAAAATAATAATCACAATTTCTTCACTAGTAATTTTAGGAATAGCTTCATTTGCCACTTATAATTTTTATATAAAATCTTCTAATAAGGGATCAGCAGAGGAAAATATTGTAGCCAACTACAAAGGCGGATATGTCACTGCCAATCAGGCACAAATTGAGCTAAATAAATTAGCAGTGCAAAATCCAGATTTAAAAGGAATTACCTTTGAAAGCCTAAATAATGATCAAAAGGAAATCATTATCAAAGAAATAGTTTTAAAAGAAATTGCCTATAAAGAGGCTAAAAAAGAAAGGCTAAATAAAGAAAAGGACTATAAGCAAGCTCTTAAATTATTTGAAACTGAACTTCTAAAACAAAAGCTATTCGTTAAAATTACTGAAGATGCTAAAAAGGAAGAAAATCTAAAAAAGAATTACGATGAATTGGTTAAAAATCTAAAAGATAAGCAAGATATCAGAATTAGCTATATTGCTCTAAAAACAGAAAAGGAAGCTAACTCTCTTCATAAAATATTAACTAAATATCCAAATTCATTTGTAAAACAAGCTAAGCTAAAATCAATTGATAAAGAAACTGCCAAAAATGGTGGCGATCTTGATTTTATTATTGAAGATGCTTTACCAAAAGAAATCGCCCTCCATGCCAAGCAATTAGAAAAAGGTGAAATATCTAAGGCTTTTAAATTAGCTGATAAATGGGTAATTATTAAATTAGAAGATTTAAGACCTGCTAAAATTGCTAAATTTGAAGATGCGAAGCAAGCCCTAGCTACAAGCTTATCACAAAAAGCTTTGCAAGATTTCATCTCTGAATCAATACAAGATGCTAATATCAGCATTGTTGTAAAATAAGAGATGCCATGAAAAAGCCATATTTAAGAATAATATTATTTATTTTGGCTTATTCAGGCTTTCTAACTCCTTCTTTTGCTCAAATTAGTAATGTTGAAAGACAAGATCAAATCATCAGAAATCAACAACAAATAGAGGAAGAAGAAAAAAGAAGAAGGGAATTTGAGAAAATCAGAAAAGAAAGAGAGCAGTTAGAAAAACAAAAAAAGCAAAAAGATGAAAAATTAGAAGAAAGTCAAAAATCATCTTATTGCTTTCCAATTAAAACAATAGGACTAATTGGCGCAAATTCACTTTCAAAAAGACAGAAGAAGAAAATTACATCACCTTTTTTAGGCAAATGTTTTGATGGTTCTGTTCTTGGTAATTTAGTTCAAAAAACTAATGCCATGTATAGTTCGCTTGGTTTTGCAACAACTCAAGTTACAGTGCCAAAACAAAATGTTGTAAGTGGCAATTTAAAATTAGAAATCACTGAAGGAAAAATCGAAGATATCATTTTAAATGATAATAAATTCACCGATAAAATGCATGAATTCACTGCCTTTGGATTCAAAAAAGGCAAAGTTCTTGATATGGATGATATCAATCAAGGAATTTATCAAATTAACCGCTTATCTTCAAATAATGCTAAAATGAGAATTGAGCCAGGCAAGGAAGCTGGCACAAGTAAAGTGGTAATCAATAACGAAAAGAAATTCCCTGTATCAGCTAAATTAGGTTATGATAATTTAGGTAATGAATTTACAGGAATCAGAAGAACCAATTTTTCATCTACAATTGATAATTTATTTTTCCTAAATGATCAGATAAATTTGAGTTATAATCAAAATCTTGACGATCCAAGTAATGAAAAAGATTTAAGATCGTTTTCTGGGGGAATATCAGTTCCATTTACTTACAACACATTATCCTATAATTACTCCAGAACAAAATTTAGAGGGCAAAATGCTGGAATTAATGGCCCGCTAAAATTAACAGGCTACTCCAATTCGAATAATGTAGCTATTGATAGAACGCTTTTAAATAACACAGAATATAGAATATCAACAAATCTATCATTAACCGCTAAAGAAACGGCAAGCTATCTCAACGATTCAAAAATTGAAACCAGTGAGAGGAAATTAACAATTGGAAGTTTATCTTTTGCAATTTCTAAATATTTTAAAAATGGGGCAACTCTTTACCTAAAGCCACAATATAATAGAGGATTAAAATTGCTGAATGCCAAGCAAGATGAACAAGGATTAAGTGCCGATATTCCGAGAGCTCAGTTTCAACTTTATAAATTATATGCCAGTCTTTCAAAAAGATTCCAAATTCCTAAAATAAATGCACCAGTAACTCTATCAACTGAAATGGATAGTCAGATATCAAAAAACACTCTTTTTGGTTCTGAGCAATTTTCTGTAGGTGGCTATTATTCCGTTCGAGGATTTAGAGAGAATTTCATCACCGGCGATCACGGCTATTATTTTAGAAATAAAGCCAGTTTTAATTTAGGGCAAATTCTAGCTCCTGTTTTAACAAAAAAAGAAGGCGATAAAAAAGATGATAGTTTTATATCAAAAAATTCTTATCATCTTTACAAAATAAGCATGGAGCCATTTTATGATTATGGTTATGCAAAAACAAAATATAATGGTGACAGTGGCAGGTTATCTGGAGCTGGACTTAAAACAATTTTTTCTAGCAAATATTTTGATGCCTCGCTTACATATTCTTGGGCTTTACAAAGGTCTAATTTGATTACCGCTGAAGACAAAGAAAATAAAATGCTTTATTTTGAGCTAAGTGCAAAATGCTGTTAAAGATAAAATTATTTATCACTCAAAAATTTGCCAATTTTATCAATGGTAAAATTATTCTTATCCAAGGAATTTATTAGCTCAGAATTGATTAACTTTACTGTCACAAAAAATGAGTACCTTAACTTCTCAATTTTGGCTTTTTCTTTTTCAAACTCAGACTCAAATTTATAGAGAGATTCATTAACTTCTTTCATCTGAGATTTGAATGATTCAAGGTGGTTTTGAAGAGTGGTTTTATCGTTCATTTTTTGCCTAATAAATGGTTAATAATGGCTTGCTAGCCTTACCTTCATGAACGCTCTGAAAGGAGTTGAAGTCAACTTGTTTAAAGATAATTTTTTAATATTTTTAGTTTGGAAATTTCATTTCAAATTCTGTTCCTTTTTCTACCTCAGATTTACAAATAATTTCTCCATCAAAAGCCGTCATTATTCGCTTACAAAATGGTAAGCCAAGTCCAGTTCCATCTTTTTTGCCAGATGTGAAAAAACTTTCAAAAATTAGTTCCAATTTATCCTTATCAATTCCAGGACCATAATCTTTAAAATATAGGTAATTGCCGTCAGACTTCACTTCTGTTCTGATTTCAATTTTAGCTTTATAATGAAGAGCATTTTTAAGAAGATTATATATGACAAAAATCATCATATTTTCATCTCCTCTAAAAACAAAATCTTCACTTAAATCATAACTAACCAGATTCCGATCTTGTTGGTTTTGATATGAGAATTGCTTCAATGCTTTTTTAACCACATCAGAAATTGAAAGATCGGTAAAATTACTTTTATCAACCTCGCCATCTCTAATATTAGCCATAATCATATCAATCATTGCCAACCCTTGACTTGATGAATCATAAATCAAATCAATATACTCAATTAACTGATTCAAATTATCTTTCATTAGCTCACAGCATCCTTTGATACCTGCAAGCGGATTTCTTGTTTCATGAGCAATTGAGCCGGCTAAACTTTTAACCTGTTCAATTTTATCATGATTTTTATCTATTTTGTTAAACATGATAAGAAAAATTAAGATTGTGAAATAAAATGATTATTGTTAAAATAACCATATCCAAAATATTAGTATTAATACTAAACAACTTAATAGTAATATTAAAAGACTGACTTATCAAGTTAATAGAGCATGAATATCATAATTAATTACAAACAGTGCAAAGCTGCCAGAGCGCTTCTGGATTGGAGTCAGGAAGATTTAAGTCAAAAAGCAGAGGTTGCCAAGGCGACCATCGGTGATTTTGAAAGAGGTGCTAGAAATTTAAGAATTGAGACAATGCAAAAACTTGTGGGAGTTTTTGAAGAAAATGGCGTTAGATTTGAGAGTGAGGGGAGTAGAATTTTGGTTGAATTGAATCCTAAAAATTAGCTGTGAATTTGGATGTTAAATTGGGATTCGAATTGACCCTTTAAAAAGTTCGTAACTGATATTGTTTGCCTCAACAAGTACGAAAGTTCGAAATTTAAAGGACGACCCAAATTGCCATTTAACCCTTGTAATCTCTGCATCGGCAAATTAGGATAATAGTTCGTAAAGTGTGCTTTGCACACCGCCACACTATTATTTTTCTACATCCAGTACAATCCAACAACACCAATCAAATC
>Ga0228675_1000478_pt1 | contig 16855 bp, 15 predicted proteins | sample 36D_rmetaG_FD_182786 | JGI IMG/M metagenome (GOLD analysis project Ga0228675, IMG submission 182786) | Seawater microbial communities from Monterey Bay, California, United States - 36D_r | ecosystem: Environmental > Aquatic > Marine > Coastal | place: USA: California | collected 2016-10-05
TTTTTGCTAATTTTGCACAAACTTGATTTTCTGCATTTAAAAACATTACATCTAAAATACCAGCTTCAACACCAGAAAATATTAATGTTTCAGAGATTGCATTGGCTATTGAAACTTCTGCATCAATGTTTGCATTTATGAAAAAAATCACTGAAGAATGAATATCATTATCGTAAATTACTTCGGCTAAATAAGCTATATCAGCATATCCAACCATGGTGGCTAGCTTAGTGTCTAAAGCTAAAACAACAGCTTCAGGAAGAGTACGTGGTGGCAACACTTCTTTGATTTTAGCTTCTGATAAAGTTGGTTCTTTAGAAATGGTTTTTGCCATCCATGAAATAACATTAGGTGGCAAAATAATTGATGATACTGCAACTGAAAGATTTAACCCAAGACTTATATTTTTTCCCTCTATCAAAGATATAATAGTTCTACCTGACAGAGCGACAAATGGAACAATACTATTTGAAAAATCTGCCAGTCTATCTTCTTTATCAAAAACTAACGCTACTTGTTCATTTTCAACCTCAAATAAATCTGGTTTTATTGACTGCCCATCAGACTCTGCTTCTAAAAGCATAAAAAGTTCGCAATCAATTAATCTTTCATAAAATCTGAGCCGTGCATTATCATTGGATTCATTAGCTTCCATCTCCGAAAAAGCAATATCAATGGGGGTCATAAATTAATCCTATCTTAAGAAAAATAAATTACTCTTAGCTAAAAAATATAACAAATAAAGAAAGTCCAAGTAATGCAGCAATGGATATAACCATAGCTCCCGCAGGCCAACTTGCTGCACGAGAACTATCAGGCCCATGACTATGGTTTAATTTACTTACTAGATCACTAAATATAGATTTTGATAATTTATTTATTGATACAAAGCATGAAGAAACAATAAATGCAAAATAAACAAAAATTGAGGGAATTAATTTTCGATAAATTACGTCTGAGTCAAGATTTACCGCTCGAATTTCTGGAGGATGCAGTCCACGTCTATAAATTATTGCAAATGCAAGTAGGGCAAATAATAACAATTGTAGCTGCCCTGCTATATGTTCCATAGTATATGGTTGATAATTAACCTCATAGGGTAAAATCGAGTATAGAAAATTGGGGAAAACTCCAATAAATATACATAAAAATGCCGTTAACCCCATTGCTAAAAGCATATGAAAAGGTGCTTCTTTTGGGCGCTTACCACTATCATGCGCAAAAAAGGTGAAAAATGGTATTTTAATCCCAGAGTGAGATAAAACACCAGCTGATGCAAATACTAATGCTAACCAAATATAAGTATAATGTTCTTTTGCTACAGCCGATAAAGTAAGTGATTTTGTAATAAAACCCGAAAATAATGGAAAAGCTGAGATAGATGCAGCACCTATTAAACAAAAGATAGCCGTTTTAGGCATAGTTTTATAAAGTCCTCCCAATTCCGAAGCTTTTGAAGTACCAGTGCGAAACATGACTGCGCCAACTGACATAAACAGCAAAGCTTTATAAAGGATATGTGCAAATGCATGACTTGCTGTACCATTTAATGCAAGTTCTGTCCCTATACCAACCCCAACAACCATAAAACCCAGTTGATTATTCAATGAGTACGCTAAGACTCTTCGTAAATCATTTTCTATCTCAGCAAAAAAGATCGGGAAAAGTGCCATTATAGTACCAATATAAATTAGAATTTCTGTTCCCGCAAAACCACGTGCTAAAGCATATACAGCTAGTTTTGTTGTAAATGCAGACAATATTACTGTTCCAGTAATAGTTGCTGCTGGGTAACTATCTTGCAACCAGTTATGTAACAGGGGAAACGCACATTTCATGCCAAAAGAAAGAAATATCAACCAGGTTGCAATTGAATTAAGTTCCATTTTATCAAACTCAATTGAACCTGTATCATGATAATAAAATGCCACCCCAGCTATAAGAATAACTCCTGAAGCAATCTGAATAATTAAGTACCGCATTCCGGTCCAATAAGAACCTTCAGTTCTGCGTGCCCATATTAGGAAAACAGAGGCTATTGCAGTAGCCTCCCAATAAAAGAATAATGCGATCATATCTCCAGAAAGAGCAGCGCCTATTGCAGACCCAGCATATGCCAGTGCAGACACTTGTTGAATTGTATCACGAAGATGCCATGCAAATAAATTTCCTAAAAATGCTGCAAGGCAAAAAATTAGAACAAATATACGAGACAAGCTATCAAGCCTCATTAACTCTAAATCAAAGCCAAAGAATGGAATTGTGTAAAACTCTCCCATACCCAATGTCCAAACTTGAATAGCTGCAATTACAGGTGCGCCCAACAAAGCAATATTTCGTATATTGCCTTGGGGCAAAAGCATCACGATGAATGCGGCACCAAAAAATAAGAAAGCAGTTGGAATTTGATGTAAAAAATCAAGCATCATGATCAATCCTTTGAATTTGATCATCAGGGTAAGATTCAGAATCTATAGATTTTTCAAGATAAAAATTTTCTCGGACCTTAACAATTTTTCGCAATAATGTTGCAATAAATATAAGTACTGAAAAAACTATAAACCCATAAAAGGCATAGAATCCCTTATAGCTTTCTATCTCAAAATATGCATGTTTTTCATAAGTCCATTCCAGGCCAAATGATGCGGTACATAGTAAAATTAATATATAAAATATTTTTTGATTGCTTCCTGGTTTATCAACCCAAGAAATCAATTTACCAAGTTTAGGATAATCTGCTGAGCTATCTTTTATCTTTTTCATTATTGAACCAGCCTCCTATTTTTGAATTATTGGGGTTAAAAAATCTTGTAAAATACCTGCATAGAAAAACAAAATAATACAACCAACAGCTGTAATTACTGGTGGTAACCAACATAAAATTGGTGCCTCATTGTATTTTTTCAACGCAATGTCTGAATTTGAACCAAAAAAAGCTTTACCAACAATCGGCATCAAATAAGCAACATTTAATAATGAAGATAACATCAGAACAGCAATCATAATATAATGTTCAGTATTGATTGCACCCATAATCAATAAAAATTTTGGCCAAGATCCACCCAATGGGGGTAAGCCAATAATAGATAATGCAGCAATGAAAAATGCTAAAAAGGTAATTGGCATTGCGCGCCCTAGTCCAGACATTTCAGATATTTCAGTTTTATGATATTTTACATAAATAGATCCTGCACACATAAATAGGGTTATCTTACCCATTGCATGCATAGCAATATGCATACCACCACCTAATGCACCCATTGAGCTAGCCAACGCCATTCCTAGAGTGATATATGATAGTTGAGATATTGTAGAATACGCTAACCTTTTTTTAAGGTTATCTTGGTACATAGCTACTATTGATGCAGCAATAATTGAATACGCCGCTAACCACATGAGCCATTCAGATGCACCAGTATTAGAAAGAAAATCGATACCAAATATATAGATACCTATTTTCAACATTGTAAACACACCAGCTTTTACTACTGCCACGGCATGTAAAAGAGCTGATACAGGTGTAGGAGCAACCATAGCTGCTGGCAACCATTTGTGGAAAGGCATCAATGCAGCTTTTCCAATTCCAAAAGCATAGAGCGCCAGAAGAATAGGCACTGCCCAATCTGATACTTTATTTTCAAGAATTCCACCTTGTGTAAAATCTAAGGTACCAGTCAAAACATAAGTCCAAATAATCGCAGTTAATTGCAATGCAATCGATGTACCAATTAAAATTGATAAATAAACACGAGCACCTCGTATAGACTCTTTAGTTCCCTTGTGAGCTACAAGAGGATAAGTCGAAACAGTTAAAATTTCATAAAATAGAAATAATGTGAACATATTGGACGCAAAAGCAATTCCAATGACCGATGAAATTGCTATGCAAAAACAAGCAAAGAAGCGGGCATGATGCTTTTCGTTATTACCTCGCATATAGCCAACACCATAAATATGTGTCAGGATCCATAATCCAGATGCTATAATTGCAAATAACAACCCTAATGGTTCAACATTAAAAGCAATATCAATTCCGGGAAATACATTTAACAGACTTGTTGGCTCAGTCACATTATTTCCCACATGAGAAAGTATCAAAAGCACGCAAGAAAATGTCAATATTGCACACAATAGTGTAAAAGTATCTCGTAAGTTATTCGAATTAGAGAAAGCCATATTTCCAGCCATGGCTAGCAAAGGAAATAACATAGCACAGTAAATAAGAGTAATTGTATCAATAGAATAAAATTCCATTATTTCACACCTAAATCTAAAATTGAGCCAGACATACCCATAGATCCATCAAGCAAATTTAGAGCAGCTTGATTAGCAACATCATACAAAAGATCCGTAGAAATCCCAAACCAAATACAAGATCCAGCTAATATCCACATTGGTATCAACATCATTATTGGGGCTTCAGATGATGGTATAGATTTGTCTGCTTCACGTAGAAATAATACTTCAAAAATTCGCCACACATAAATAACCGCTAGAAGTGAGGATAAAACTATACTTAAAGCAACAATTAAAAATAAACTGTTATCAGAACTTCGTTCAAATGCGGCTTGGACTAATAACCATTTTGATAAAAAGCCTGCAGTACCAGGCACGCCTATTAATGATAATCCACCAATTACAATAGCTCCAGAAGTAATTGGCATTTTACGTCCCATTCCAGATATTTGAGTATAAAAAGATCCCCCTGTTTTTAGGACTAGAACACCAGCACCCATAAATAGTAATGCTTTTGCAAAACCATGATTAAACATATGTAGCAAAGAAGCAGTCAAACCTGCTTCACTAAGAATGGCTATTCCCAGTAACATATAGCCCACTTGAGCAATTGAAGAGTATGCTAACATCTTTTTCAAATTTATTTGGAAAACAGCCACGAATGAAGCCGAGAACATCGCTATAATTGCAAGAGGAAGAAAAATAATTTCAAGTGTATTTTTTGCAAATGAAAAATCTGGATGATAAATAGAAAATATAAATCGCATAACGACATATAATGCTGCTTTTGTTGCAGTTGCAGATAAAAATACTGTTACAGCAGAAGGTGCAAATGTATATGCTTTTGGCAACCATAAATGTAATGGGAACATAGCAACTTTAAGTCCCATCCCAACGATTATAAAAGCAAAACCTGATCTTATAGTTCGATTAGCACCTTGATCTGCTATTCTATCTGCCAAATCTGCCATATTTAACGTTCCAGTTGCCATGTAGAGCATACCAAGCCCGATGACAAAAAACGTTGCACCTATTGTTCCCATTATTAAATAATCAAAGGCTGCGGTAAGGGCACGGCGGTCTTTTGATGCTCCCTGTGCTATAAGTACATAAGTGGATAACGATGAAATTTCTAAGAATACAAAAACGTTAAATACATCACCTGTTGCAACCATTCCTAATAAACCTGTAAAACATAGCATCCAACATGCATAAAACAGGCTATGATCCCGGGACCGTATTTCATCATTTATTGAGGTGTATGCAAATGGTAAAACAACTGAACTGATTGTACTAATGAGCATTAAAACAAATGCGTTTGTTGCATCAATTCTATATTCAATACCTAATGGTGGTGCCCAGCCACCAAGAGTGTATGAAATATACCCCCCCTCTCGAACGCTTATTATAAGCAGTACTGATATAATCAATGAAATGACTGATGAAATAAAAGCTAAAGGCCAAGCTAAACTACGGTTTCCAAATAAAACTATTATTGGTGCAGTACAAAAAGGGACAAGAACTTGAAGTAATGGCAAATGATCTATTAAATCTCGTGCTGAATGTTCAGCGATATGCGCAACACTAGCCATTAAAGCATACCCTTTAAATCATCTTTATATTTTTGATTATCTTCACGTGTCATTTTTTGTTCAATTTGCAAAATATCTTCTTCATCAATTGTGTTAAAACTTTCACGTATTCGGACAATCAATGCTAAACCTAATGAAGTCGTTGCAATACCAACAACAATAGCCGTCAAAATCAAAACATGTGGTAATGGGTTAGAGTATAAATTTGATTGCATTGCAGCTTGATCAACATGGTAGTTTGAGTCCATTGGGAAGATAGGTGGCGTACCACCAGTTACTTTACCAATAGATACATAAAACATAAAAACTGAAACTTGAAAAATATTTAAACCTATGATTTTTTTTACTAAATTGGTTTTATCTACAACTATAAAAAGTCCAGTCATCATCAAAATTATAAACAATAGATAATGTATATGACCAGCTAGAAACTCAAATTCAAAAAAATTTCCCATTCACCAGTCCTCATCTGAGATACATGGAGGACGGCCTGCAAAAGCATAATATATTGCAACCATTACCCCAGTAACTGTAACCCCAACACCAAATTCAATTATCAACAATCCCCAATGTTGACCATGTGTTGGATGTAAAGGTGAAAAGGCATCATAATCTAAAAAATCATAACCCAAAATCATTGCAAGAATTCCAGTACCAGCATAAATTAATACACCAAGGGCAGTTAATTTATGAACGATCCATTCTGGAAAAACTTTTTTAGCAGATTCTAAACTAAAAACTATTCCATAAAGTATAAAAGCTACCGACATAATAACCCCAGCTTGGAAACCGCCTCCAGGTGAAAAATCACCGTGAAACTGAACATACAGTGCAAATAGCATTATAGTTCCGACCAAAAGTTTAGTAATCACACGGAGTATCAAATGATGAAAAATCATACTTTATCATCCTCATCTTCACGGCGTCGTCTCAGACCAGATAATAAAAGCAAAACACCAATCCCGGCTGTAAAAACAACTGCGGTTTCACCAAGTGTGTCAAAACCCCGATAGCTTCCTAATATCGCAGTCACTGCATTTGGCACATCAATATCAATTGGTGTGCGTGATATATAATCTGGTCCAACATGAACTTGTGCTGGAGCATCGATTGAACCAAAAGCTGGCATGTCTAATGTGCCATAAATTAAAGCAGCACCAGTTACACATACAACCAATAATGGCACAAAAGCAGTATGCCTTGATCTTTTAAGTTTAGGCTTTGTGAGAGCTATAGTACCTAACATCAAAACTGTTGATATGCCTGCACCAACTGCTGCTTCAGTAAAAGCCACATCCACAGCATCTAAAGTAACAAATAATAATGCTGATAGTAAACTGAATACACTTGAAAGCATAACGACTGCAAAAAGGCGTTCCATTCTAACAATTGCTAGGGCTGTAAGCACTAACATCGAAAATAAAACTGTATTAGTAAAAGTATCAATCATTTCTTAGCACCAGTTTTTTTCTTTTTTTTGGAAGGCATCTTTACGCCTGAAACTAATGCAGCATTAGCAACAGCATGCGAAGATGTAGGGCCAGTAATAAACAGAAACACACCTATTAAAAATAATTTAAAAGTTATTAGATTGAATCCTGAATGAATACCCATACCTAATAAGATTAAAATAACACCTCCACTATCGGTTACTGAAGCTGCATGTAATCTTGACCAAAAATCGGGTAATCTAAGGGAGCCAAGAGCTCCTATAATAACCATTATGCTACCCAATAAAATCAAAGCCCAGGAAATCAATTGAAGAATATCAGAAAGAAAGTTCACTTTTTCAAATCCCTTTTTATTAGAATATCTCCAATTGCGCGGTAGCGAAAGAATTTAAGAATAGCTATTGTGGCAACAAAATTTATTAAAGCGTACAATAATGCTATATCTAAAAAATCAGGTCGATCACTTAAAAAACCAAGAACCCCAATAAATAGAACAGTATTTGTACCAAAAGAATTAGTTGATAAGACCCTGTCGTATAGAGTTGGTCCTTTGTATAATCTTATTAATACAAGGACCATTGCTATAAACAATAAAATAAGTGCTACTAAAAAAATAAAATTAGGAATCGCAAGCATCATGATTTCTCAACACCTTCAATTCTAGAAACACGGTCATCCATATCAGCTAGTGCAGCGTGGTCGCTGGATTCATAAACGAGTGCATGCACTAGAAAATGATCTTCTTCAACTTCAACAGAAATAGTTCCAGGAGTTAATGTAATTGAGTTTGCAAAAATAGTTTGCCCCAAATCGCTTTTTTGAGAAAATGGTACGTTAAACATATTCTGATTAATAGTCATAGATGGAGAAAGAATAACTTTTGTAACTGTCCAATTAGATTTCATTATTTCCCATAAAATCCAAATACAATATTTTAAGGTTTCAATTGGTCGTAATTGTACTTTTAGACTATTAAACTCTGAAGCATTTTCCATTCTACGGACCATCCAAACAGCAAAAATAGATGAAGCTAAGCCTAAGCCTAAAGTTAACCCTTTATCTATTCCGGACATTAAATACCAAAGTAGAAATAAAAAAATTGCTGTTAAAACTGAACGTATCAAATGAATCTCTTTCGTTTTTTGGCAATTTAAAGTTTTCCCCAGTTTGAGCAAGTCTCTAAAACTTAATTATACATAAAATCAAAATATTTTTAAAATAATTTAAATAATTCTAGTATGTTTATTTACTTCATCTTGCGAAATTTAAGAGAACATCATAACTGTTGTAAGAAGTTTTAGAAAAGTTATGCTAGACAAACAAATAATGTAAATTAAGATTTTATACTTAATAACAAAAATAAGAATTTTCATATCCCAGATTTAAAATAAATATTTCATAAATCACGAGCTCAAAATGCAAAATAAAATTAGATTAAATAATTTCGATATTTCTAATGATAGCCCCTTAACTATTATTTCTGGACCGTGCCAATTAGAGAGTGCTGATCATTCATTGATAATAGCAGAAACACTCATGAAAGCATGTAATAAATTCAAAGCAAATTTTATATTTAAAGGTAGCTTTGATAAAGCAAACCGCACTTCAGTTAACGGAAAACGGGGCTTAGGTATCGACGAAGGATTACGTGTGTTGCAAGAAGTAAAATCAAATCTTGGATGCTCAACAATTACAGATGTTCATACAGCAGACCAGTGCTCACAAACTGCAGAAGTAGTTGATGTTTTACAAATACCAGCTTTCTTATGTCGCCAAACCGATTTATTATTAGCAGCAGCCCAAACAAACGCGATCTTAAATATAAAAAAAGGTCAGTTTTTGGCACCATGGGATATGCATAATGTTTTAGAAAAAGCCTCTTCAACAGGGAATAATAAGATTATGGCCTGCGAAAGAGGAACAAGTTTTGGATACAACTCACTTGTTGCTGACATGCGAGGATTGCCAGAAATGGCTCGAAATGGGACACCTGTTATAATGGATGCTACTCATTCAGTTCAACAGCCAGGAGGAAATGGTGGTTCTTCTGGTGGTCAAAGAGAATTTGCACCTGTAATGGCCAGGTGTGCAGTGAGCCTAGGAATCGCTGGTGTTTTTATTGAATGCCATGAAGATCCAGATAATGCCCCAAGTGATGGACCAAATATGATTCAATTAAGTCGTATGCCAAGTTTAATTGAATCTCTTATGGAATTTGATGCATTAGCCAAACAATCCCCAATTCGAATATAAATTGGAGAATATATTCATACTTCCTGTCCTGCTGCCCATCCAGATGACCAAGCCCATTGGAAGTTATAGCCACCTAGCCAGCCAGTGACATCAACAACTTCGCCTATGAAATATAACCCTTTAACAGATTTACATTCCATTGATCGAGCATTCAATTCATCAGTGTTAACTCCACCTAAAGTCACCTCAGCTGTTCGATATCCTTCAGATCCAACAGGCTTAATTTTCCAATCATGTATGGCATCACTTAGTTTTATTAATGAAACATCTGATTGATCACCTATATTACCTTTTAAATTCGCTAATTCAGTAACAAATTTAGAAACAGCTGAAGGAAGCAGCCCATTTATTGCATTATGTATTGCTTGCTTACCATTTTTATTGCGTTTAATTTTAAGCGCATCAAGAATACAATTGTCTCTTAGTAAATTTACAGAAATTTCATCCCCTTGTTGCCAATAACTGCTGATTTGTAGAATACTTGGGCCAGATAATCCACGATGCGTAAACAGAAGGCCTTCATCGAAAGAAATCTTATTACAACTCACACTTGCTTGTACTGAAGTCCCTGACATTTCCTTTATTGGAGCTAATTCTTGTTGAGCAAACATCAAAGGAACCAAACCGGGACGAGTTTCAGTTAATGTTAGGCCAAATTGTTCAGCTATCTTATAACCAAAGCTGGTTGCACCCATTTTAGGTATAGACTTACCACCAGTTGCAATAACAAGTGAGTCACAATTTATAGAGCTGGTGTTCAACTCAATTTCGAAATTAATAGATCTTTTTATGCTCTTAACATTGGTATTAAGTTCTATTACGACGCCAGCATCTGACATGGCTTGATTTAACATTGCCAAAATATCTTTCGATGAATTATTACAAAACAGCTGACCCAATGTTTTCTCATGATACAAAATGCCACATGACTCTACCCAGTCAATAAAATCCCACTGTGTATACCTAGAAAGGCATGAGGCCATAAATCTTGGGTTTTGAGAAATGAACTTATCGTACTTAATATCAAGGTTAGTAAAATTACACTTTCCGCCTCCCGAAATCCTTATTTTATCACCTGCAGATGCAGCGTGATCAACCAACAACACTTTTCTTCCTCGCCTTGCGGCTTGGATTGCACACATCATACCTGCGGCACCTGCACCAATTATAGTTACATCAAATTTTTTCATATTTTTCACCTAGAAGTATAGAAGAAGCAAAACAAGCAATAATTACTATTTTTTGACTTGCACGACACTTAAAGTCCGCGTAATAAGCGCTCACGTTGGGTCGTAGCATAATGGTAATGCACCGCTTTTTGGTAGCGTAGAGTATAGGTTCGAGTCCTATCGACCCAGCCAAAAAATCTAATAATACAAAACTAATCTTAAATATTTTATAAGTCGTTTTCTACTTTAACAATGGCAGCTTCTAAAATATCAAACATCTCATCAATTTGATCTATTGTTATTATTAATGGTGGAGAAAAAACTGCCATATTTATAAGTGGCCGAACTAACAATCCTAGTTCCTCACACGCTTGATCAATTTTCGACCCTAAAGATCTTTCTGCTTCTAAATCCTCTGCTTTACATTCAATACATCCTAACAAACCCATCCCACGTGCATCACCAACAATATCATATTTCATTAAATCTTTGAGACGGCTCTGAAAATGAGGAGATACATTACGTACATTTTCTAAAATGCGTTCATTCTCAAATATTTCAATATTTTTTAATGCAGCTGCACATGAAACAGGGTGGGCAGAATATGTATAACCATTCGTGAAAGCAGAAGGTTCATCTCCTTGGCTTGCTATCTCTAAAATTCGATCTGAAATAATACATGCTCCCAATGGTAAATACCCTGACGTTAATCCTTTTGCACATGTTATCATATCTGGAATAATTTCAAAAACTTCTTCAGATGCAAACCAATGTCCTAATCGACCAAATCCAGTGACAACTTCGTCAGAGATATACAAAATATCATTTTCTCTGCAAATCTCCCAAGTTCTTTTTTGATAGCCTTTTGATGGTACGATTACACCCCCAGAACTTAAAATAGGTTCAGCTATAAAAGCGCCAATTTTATCTGCACCAAGTTCATTAATCATTAACTTTAAATCTTCGACTTTGGCATCACACCATTCTTCTGAACTCACACCATCAGGTCGAATATATGGATTCACATCTGGCAGGAAATGAACCAGATTTGTTGCAAAATCAAAATGAGATTTATCTCTTTCTTTACCAGTAACCGAATGGGCCAAATAAGTAGATCCGTGGTAACCTTTTTCACGAGCAATTATTATTTTTTTCTCGGGCTGACCTCGTCTATTATTAAAATACTGCATCGTTCTTAATGCAGTATCAACCGCGGTAGAGCCGCCTGTTGTAAAAAAAACATTATTCAAATCACCTGGCGCCATATCTGCTATTTTTTTCGACAAAACAGAAGAAGGTTTTGTAGAATTAGTAAATGGAGAGGTAAAAGGTAATTTGACGACTTGATCTGCGATTGCATCTGCCATTTCTTTACGACCATATCCAATTTGGCTGCACCACATTCCACCAGGACCATCAATATATCGCTTGCCAGCTCCATCCCAAAAATAAATACCATCCGCAGAGTCTACAAACATATTATCGTATCCTCTCCAGCTATCAATTGCTGCCCATGGATGGATTTGATGTAAACGATCCCATTCTTTAAGTGTTTCCAGATCCGGTGAATTAGATGTCGTTAGTGTATCATTCATTTTTAAAACCTTTTTAAAAAATGTTTTGAATTATTATTTCTCACGTTCTGCAAGCTGTTGATCAAGCAAATCACGTTTTTGTTGTCGGAACATAATAAGTGCAGCAATCGCAATACAAACTGCAACAACGAGTATGATAATTGTTGCCAATGCATTGATATCAGGTCTAAGGCCAAGCCGAATACGGGAAAAAATCAAAACTGGTAGTGTATTTGCACCTGGCCCAGATACAAAACTAGCAATGACCAAATCATCAAGTGACAGGGTAAATGCAAGCAACCATCCTGAAATTAATGCTGGTGTAAGGCGGGGAATCGTAATTGAAGTCAAAACCTTAAATGGCTTTGCACCTAAATCAGCTGCTGCTTCTTCTAAAGATTGGCCCATTCCTGTTAAACGTGCTTGAATAGTGACTGCTACATAAGCCATTGAGAACGTGATATGGGCAATAGTAATCGTTGCAAAGCCTCGGTTTTCTGGCCACCCAAAAAACTGTTTCAAAGTAATGAACATAACAAGAAGTGAAAGCCCAGTAATTACCTCGGGCATTACCAATGGCGCAACCAACATTCCTCCAAATAAAGTACGACCTCTAAATTTACCAAATCTTACCATCGATAAAGCGGCTAACATACCCAGTATTGTTGCAAAAGTCGCATTCACTAATGCAATCTTTAAACTCATATTAACCGCGGCCCAGACTTCTTCAGATTCAAATAAAACTTTGTACCATCTTGTCGACCAACCACCCCAAACAAGAACTAATTTAGAATAATTAAAAGAATAGATAACCAATAAGATCATTGGAATGTAAAAAAATGCCATTCCAATTGTTACCATTACCGTTAAAAACTTAGAACGCTTCCCATACATAATTCAATTACCCTCTGCAGCTTTACCTTGGTAATGCTGAAATATAATAATTGGGAAAACGAGCAGAAAAAGCATCGCAATTGCTACAGCTGACGCGACAGGCCAGTCAGTATTACGCGAGAATTCATTGAACAAAACTCGGCCAATCATTTGCACATTACCACCTCCTAAGAGATCTGGAATTACATACTCACCAGATGCGGGTATGAAAACTAGTAATGACCCAGCGATTACACCAGGCATTGTAAGGGGTAGCGTTACTTTGAAAAAAGTATTTGTTGGTTTTGAGCCAAGATCAGCAGCAGCTTCGTTTAAACTTCCATCAAGTTTTTCCATATTTGCATAAAGCGGCAAAATCATAAATGGAAGATATGTATAAACAATTCCAACATAGACAGCAAATTCAGAGTACAGCATCTGTATAGGTTCATTAATAACCCCAAGAGATATTAATAAACTATTAATTGTGCCCTGGTCTGCAAGAAGACCCATCCAAGCATAAACCCGTAACAGAAACGAAGTCCAAAAAGGTAAAATTACCATAAAAAGAAGGATTGGTTTAGCTACAGGACCTGAACGAACTATTCCATATGCAATTGGATACCCTAATAAAAGACTAATTACTGTGGCCGTTGAGGCAATTTTTACAGAATTGAGATATGTATCAATATAAAGACTATCATTAATTATGTAGAGGAAGTTATCAAATACAATTCGTATCGTCACTATTCCACCATCAGCCCACTCTACCATACTGGTGAATGGTGGGCTTGCAATTTTCATTTCAGCTAGACTAATTTTTGCAACAATAAAAAATGGAAATAAGAAAAACATTAACAACCAAACAAATGGTATAATTATAACTATACTTCGCCAATTCTCTTGAAGACGCCGTAAAGTTCTATCTATAATAGAAACTCGTTTTTCAACTTTAATATTGGTGTTATTTTTTATTCCATTATTCATGATGTAAGCAACATCGCACTCTCAGGTTCCCAATTTAAGTACACCATGTCTTCCCAAGTTATTCCACGGGCGCGAGACATTGGTCTACTTTGGTTTGGGGCTGATACATCAATAATTTGTCCATTTTCTAATCGAACTTTGTAAATTGACGTTTCACCTAAATACCCAATTTCTTCTACAATTCCTTTTATTTGGTTCGGTCCTATATCTTTGGGTTTAATTTTACTTAAATAAATTTTTTCAGGTCGAAGTCCTAACCATATTTTTTCTCCTTCTACTATTGATTGGCCATAATTTATAAACACCTCACCTACATCAGTAGAAACTGTCAAATGTCCTACTTTGCTATTCTTTACTTTTCCTTCAAAAATATTTGCTGAACCAATAAAATCTGCAACAAAACGAGATTCAGGGAATTCATAAATTTCTGTGGGAGTCCCAATTTGTTTAAATTTACCCATGTCCATAACTGCCATTCTTGAGGATAGTGTCATTGCCTCTTCTTGATCATGCGTAACCACAATAAATGTAACACCAACCTGTTCTTGAATGTTAGCAAGTTCGAACTGGGTTTGTTTTCGTAACTTCTTATCAAGTGCTGCTAATGGTTCATCTAATAAAAGTAATTTTGGTTTCTTAACCAATGCTCTTGCTAAAGCAACTCGTTGTCTTTGTCCTCCAGAAAGCTGCTGGGGTCTTCGTTTTATATAGTCTTCAAGTTCAACTAATTTTAAAATATCATTTACTCGATCAGTTATCTCAGCTTTAGGAATTTTATCTTGCTGAAGACCAAAAGCGATATTTTCACCAACTGTCATATGAGGAAATAATGCATAGCTTTGAAACATCATATTTGTTGGTCGTTCATATGCAGGAACCTGAGACATATCTATACCATCTATGCTTATTGATCCTGATTCTGGAAACTCAAAACCAGCAAGCATTCTTAACAACGTAGATTTACCACAGCCAGACCCACCAAGAAGGCAAAATAGCTCCCCCTGGTATATATCCAGATCGATATTATCCACTGCAGTAATTGCACCAAATTTTTTTGTTAGACCCCTAATTTGCACAAATGGTTTTTCTTTTTTACCATTTTGAGAAATTGCGTTGTCTAATATTAAATCATCTACCAATTCAAACTCACTATATTCTAGATGTGCATAAATAAACGGCGGTAGTTACACTACCGCCGTTTGAAAATTTAGATTAATTACCTGCTACAAAATTAGTCCAAGTTCTAGTTTGAAGCTTTTTGATTTTTGGTGGCAATATCGCTGTTGTATACATCTGGTCTACTTGATCAGATGTTGGGAACGCTGCTGGACTTGAGGTTACTTCTTCATCCACAAGTGCTTTACCAGCAAGGTTTGCTGTCGCATACCAAGTATAATTACTATCCGCAGCTGCAACTTCAGGCCGCATCATGTAATTTAAGAAAAGATGTGCATCGTCTTTGTTACTCGCATCAGCAGGAATAACCCATCCATCAATCCATAACTGTGATTTTCCTTGCCCCTCAGGTAGAGAAAAATCTAAGACAACTCCAGTATCTGCTTCAGCAGCTCCAGACATGGCAAGTAATCCATCAGGACCCCATGTTACTGATACACAGAATTCTTTTTGTGGCATTTGTTGATAAGCATAGTTGTCAAATGTTTTTATGTGAGGACGTATCGCAGCAAGCATTTCACCAACAGCCGCATAATCATCACGGTTAGTTGAGTTTGGATCAAGACCCATGTGCGCTAAAGCCATAGGAATAATATCACCGGGTGAATCAAGAAAAGAAACCCCACACTTAGATAATTCTTTCATATGGACTGGATCAAAAATCATATCCATTGAACCTATTGGGGCGTCAGGATAAGTGGCTTTTACTAACTCTTCATTATAAGTAACGCCGTGCGTACCCCACATGTAAGGGATAAAATGTTTATTACCAGGATCCCATAAGTTGGCTAACTGGCCCATTATTGCAGGGTCAACATTTTTAAGCTGGTCTAATTTTGAAATATCAAGTGGCGAAATAATTCCCGCTTGAATCAATCGAGCGGTCATACCACCAGAATGGCTGACGACATCATAACCACTACTACCTGCAAGTAATTTCGCATCAATTGCTTCTGCAGAGTCATACGCATCATAAACTACCTTGATACCATATTCTTCTTCAAAATTAGATATTGTATCTTCTGCAATGTATTCACCCCAGTTTGTTACGTTGAGAACACGTTCTTGCGCAGAAATAGAACTGGCAACTAATGAGCCAACTGCGACTGAACATGCTAAGCTTAATATTTTACTTGTTATTTTCATGATGAGTATCTTTCCCCTTTGTATAAATTTTATTTATATTTTACGCTTAGACCTTCTAGAATTAACAGAATTATCACGTTTAATTTATCTAAAAATTAAAAATTATTTCACTTTAATTCCAGATTATTTTAATTGTGTTTTTCTTCCTATAACGAGGCTATTCCAAACAAAGCTTTAGAGTCAAGTTGACTGATTAATCAAATAGTTTACCAATAGTATTGTTGTTCCAAATATAAAAAACATTATGAATATATTTTTGCATGAAAAAATTTAGAGTATAAATATTAAGGCTAAAAAATGGATAATGCTAAAAATTTAAAATTCCCACCAAAAGGATGGGATCGTTCAGGATTGCCAGGCTGGACATATCACAGTTCAGCACTTTTAGATTTAGAAAT
>Ga0228675_1000546_pt1 | contig 15296 bp, 15 predicted proteins | sample 36D_rmetaG_FD_182786 | JGI IMG/M metagenome (GOLD analysis project Ga0228675, IMG submission 182786) | Seawater microbial communities from Monterey Bay, California, United States - 36D_r | ecosystem: Environmental > Aquatic > Marine > Coastal | place: USA: California | collected 2016-10-05
CACTGGGAACTGCCCATGGGCGTGGTGGTGATCTGCATGGTGCTGTTGCTGCCACGGGGTATCGCCGGCCTGCTGCTGCAACTGGCGCAGCGCAAGCCGGGCAAGACCAAGAAAGCGCCGCTGAGCGGTGCCATCAACGAGGAGGCCGAACGATGAGCGGATTGATTCTGGAAACCCGTGACCTGACCAAGACCTTCGGTGGCCTGACCGCCGTCAGCGCGATCAGCCTGCAAGTGGCCCCCCGCGAGATCCACGCGATCATCGGGCCCAACGGCGCGGGCAAGAGCACCATGGTCAATCTGCTCTCCGGTCACCTGCGCCCCTGCGCCGGCCAGGTGATCTTCAACGGCCGGGACATCACCGGTCTGGCCCCCAACCAGGTGTCGCACCTGGGAGTGGGGCGCAGCTTCCAGCGCACCAATATCTTTCCCAGCTTTACCTGCCTGGAAAACTGCATGCTCGCCGCGCAGTCGCGGATGAAGAACTCGTTCCGCTTCTTGCGCCGCAGCGACAGCTACCCGCTGGTGCGCGAGCGTGCGGAAAAAGCCCTGGAGGCGTGCGGCCTGAGCAGCAAGGGCCACAGCATCGCCAGCTCCATGAGCTACGGCGAGCAGCGTCAGCTGGAGATCGGCATGGTGCTGGCCACCGAACCGAGCTTCCTGCTGCTCGACGAGCCGATGGCCGGGATGGGCAAGGAGGAGTCGAGCCGGGTGGTCGAACTGCTCGCCGAGCTGTCGCGCGAATACTCGCTGGTGCTGGTCGAGCACGACATGGACGCGGTGTTCAGCATCGCCAGGACCCTGACCGTGATGGTCAACGGGCAAATGCTGGCCAGCGGTCCGCTGGATCAGGTGCGTAACGACCCTGCGGTGCAGGAAGCCTATCTGGGCGACGGCGAGGAGCAATTCTGATGAGTACGCCAACCACAACAACCCCGCTGGTCGAGGTGCGCGGCCTGCACACCTATTACGGCAACAGTCATGTGCTGCATGGCATCGACCTGCAGATCGCGCCGGGGGAAACCCTGGCCCTGCTCGGGCGCAACGGCGTGGGCAAGAGCACCACCATCCGCTCGCTGCTCGGCCTGACCCCGGCGCGCAGTGGCGAGGTGCGGATCAGGGGCGAAGACCTCACCGGCAGCGCCGCGCACAAGGTGATCCGCCGTGGCATCGGCTATGTGCCGGAAGGCCGGGGCATGTTCCCCAACCTGACGGTGCGCGAAAGCCTGGTGATGGCTGCCCGAGCCGGACTCGACGGTCGCCGCGACTGGGATCTGCAGCGGGTACTGGAAACCTTCCCGCGCCTGGGCGAGCGCTTCGCTCACCTCACCGGAAACCTCTCCGGCGGTGAGCAGCAGATGGTCGCCATCGGCCGCGCACTGATGACCAACCCCGAGCTGATGATTCTCGACGAAGCCACCGAAGGCCTGGCCCCGCTGATCCGCAAGGAAATCTGGGCGGTGATCCGCCTGATCAAGGCCAGCGGCATCGCCACCCTGGTGGTCGACAAGAACGTCAACGTGCTGCTCGACCTGACTGACCGCAGCATGATCATGGTCAAGGGGCGGGTGATGTATGACGGCCCCAGCCAGGCGTTAAAGGGCCAGCCCGAGATCCTCCAGGCCCATATCGGCCTGTAACACTCACCCCGCGCCGCACGCGGGTAGCAGCCGAGCACAGGCCCCTGTGCTCGGCTTTCTTGCATGTGTAACTAAGTAGAGAAGATATGGATAATTTTCGCCCGGACAGCGCTCCCCGCAACTGGAAAAAACCGCTGGCCAGTCTGTTGTTGATAGGCAATGTGCTGGGGACTGTCGTATTAGGTGTTTTCGGCAGTGGCAGTTGGGAGCCAGGCTTTGCGTTGCTGCTGGTGGTGCCCGCGTTACTGGCGGGTTTCCTCTATTCGACCCAGCCGCCTCGGGTCATTGAGCGTGTGCTGCAAAACTGCGATTGGTCACAGCCGCCTTCGCCCGAGGAGACTGCGTTGGCGGTGGTGCCTGCCGCTGTGGTGGATACCACGCCTCAGTTTATGCTTGACCCGGCGCTGAGCCAGCATCAACACGAACTGCTTAACGCCATCGAGCAGAGTCAGGCCGACATGCAGTTTGCTACCGAACTGGCGCAGCAGTCCGGCCAGAAGGTGACTAGCAGCGCCGAGAGCATTCAAGCGGCCAGTCAGTCGATCAGCGAGCTGGCCGATTATCTGCAGCGCACGGGGGAGGTGTTCAACACCCTAGGTGAGCAATCTCAGCGCATTGGGGCGATTGTCAGTAGCATTCAGGATATTGCCCGGCAGACCAACTTGTTGGCGCTTAATGCGGCCATTGAGGCCGCGCGTGCTGGCGAAAACGGCCGAGGCTTTGCCGTGGTGGCCGACGAGGTGCGCAACTTGGCTGTGCGTGCCAACGATTCCAGCGAACAGATCCGCCAGATCGCCGGCAACCTGCAGCGTTCGGCCGACGAGGCGCGGCTTGGCATGCAGCATGCCACCGACTCTACGCGCCACGGTCTGGACACCACCAGCGCTGCCCTGCAGGCCATGGCCGAAATGCGCGCAGGGGCCAAGGCGCGCCAGGAAATCGTACTGCGCATCGTCGCCCAGCTCGTCGGCCAGCGTGAACGCATCCTGCAGATGCAGGCGCTGTGTGCGGCAGCAGAAGCGGCAGACTGAACGTCTAGATTTGTTCGATTATCGAACAGTAAGTCGATTATCGGATTGTTTGCGTGTCGGTCCGCGGGTACTTTTTCTCTACCCGGCGTGTTGCTACGTCCCGATAACAACCGAGATCACCATGGCTGAAATTATTTCCCTGCATGACGCGGTTAAACGCTTCGTCAACGACGGCGATACCATCGCCCTCGAAGGCTTTACCCACTTGATTCCGACTGCGGCGTCGCACGAGATCATTCGTCAGAACAAGAAAGACCTGACGTTGGTGCGCATGACGCCCGACCTTGTGTATGACCTGCTGATCGGTGCCGGTTGTGCGAAAAAGCTGATTTTTTCCTGGGGTGGGAACCCCGGTGTGGGCTCGCTGCATCGCCTGCGCGACGCGGTCGAGAAGGGCTGGCCGCACCCGCTGGCCATCAGCGAGCATAGCCACGCGGCGATGGCCAATGCCTATGTCGCCGGGGCCTCGAATCTGCCGTTTGCGGTGCTACGTGGCTACCAAGGCTCGGACTTGGTCAAGGTCAATCCAGACATCAAATTTATCGCGTGCCCTTATACCGGCGAGCAGCTGGCCACTGTGCCGAGCGTGCGCCCGGATGTGACCATCATCCACGCGCAGAAAGCCGACCGCGCCGGCAACGTGCTGATCCAGGGCATTCTCGGGGTGCAGAAAGAGGCAGCCTTGGCGGCCCAGCGTTGCATCGTTACCGTCGAAGAAATCGTTGATGACCTGCAAGCACCGATGAACGCCTGCGTATTGCCGAGCTGGGCGCTAACCGCCGTGTGCGTCGTGCCGGGTGGTGCGCATCCGTCTTATGCCCACGGTTACTACGAACGCGACAACCGCTTTTACCAAGCGTGGGACCCCATCGCGCGCGACCGCGAAACCTTTACCGCCTGGATCGATACCTACATCCGTGGCACTGAAGATTTTCTGCAGTTCCAGGCGAAATTGAACGCGGAGGCCAAGTGATGAGCGACTTCAACACCAATGAAATGATGACCGTGGCGGCTGCGCGCAACCTGGGCAACGGCAGCGTCTGCTTCGTCGGCATCGGCTTGCCATCCAAGGCGGCCAACCTGGCGCGCCTGACCCACGCCCCTGAAGTGGTGCTGATTTACGAGTCCGGCCCCATCGGTGCCAAACCGACCGTGCTGCCACTGTCCATCGGTGACGGCGAGCTGGCCGAAACCGCTGACACCGTAGTGCCGACTGGTGAGATTTTCCGTTACTGGCTGCAGGGCGGGCGCATCGACGTCGGCTTCCTCGGCGCGGCCCAGGTCGACAAGTTCGGCAATATCAACACCACGGTGATCGGTGACTACCACAACCCCAAGGTGCGCCTGCCCGGCGCCGGCGGCGCGCCGGAGATCGCTGGCAGCGCCAAGGAAGTGCTGATCATCCTCAAGCAGTCGCACCGCACCTTCGTCGACAAGCTGGCCTTCATCACCTCGGTCGGCTTCGGCGAGGGCGGCGACCACCGCCAGCAGCTCGGCCTGCCCGGCAAGGGCCCGGTGGGCATCATCACTGACCTGTGCATCATGGAACCGGAAGCGGGCAGCAACGAATTCATCGTTACCTCGATGCACCCGGGCGTGACCCGCGAGCAGGTGATCGAGAATACCGGCTGGGCCATCCGCTTTGCCGACAATCTGGCCGTGACCGAGGCGCCGAACGACAGCGAGTTGGAAGCGCTGCGCGCCCTGGAAACGCGCACCGCCGCCGCCCATGGCCAGGCCGGGGGTGAGGAATGAGCCGCGACGTATTCATCTGCGACGCCGTGCGCACGCCGATTGGTCGCCTCAATGGCGCGCTGTCGGCGGTGCGCGCCGACGACTTGGCGGCGATTCCGCTCAAGGCGCTCATCGAGCGTAACCCGCAGGTCGACTGGTCGGCAGTCGATGAAGTGTTCATGGGCTGCGCCAACCAGTCCGGCGAGGACAACCGCAACGTGGCGCGCATGGCGCTGCTGCTCGCCGGTCTGCCGGAAACGGTGCCGGGGGTGACCCTCAACCGCCTGTGCGCTTCGGGCATGGAGGCGGTCGGTGCCGCCTTCCGCGCCATCGCCTCGGGCGAGATGGAGCTGGCCATCGCTGCTGGCGTCGAGTCGATGACCCGTGCGCCTTACGTGATGGGCAAGGCCGACAGCGCCTTTGGCCGCGGCCAGAAGCTGGAAGACACCACCCTGGGCTGGCGCTTCGTCAACCCGTTGATGAAAGAACAGTACGGCGTCGATCCGATGCCGGTCACCGGTGACAACGTCGCCGAGGATTACGGCGTCAGCCGCGCCGACCAGGACGCCTTCGGCCTGCGTAGCCAGCAGCGTGCGGCGGCCGCTCAGGAGAGTGGTTACTACGCCGAGGAAATCGTCCCGGTAGTGATCAAGACCAAGAAGGGCGAGATCGTCGTCGACCGTGACGAGCACCCGCGTGCCGACACCACCGCCGAAGGCCTGGCCAAGCTCAAGCCGGTCAATGGCGAAGGCAAGACCGTCACCGCCGGCAACGCCTCGGGCCTCAATGACGGCGCCTCGGCGATGATCCTGGCCTCTGCCGAAGCCGTTCAGAAGTACGGCCTCAAGCCGCGCGCCAAGGTGCTGGGTATGGCCAGCGGCGGCGTGGCGCCACGCATCATGGGCGTCGGCCCGGTACCGGCGGTGCGCAAGCTGCTGGCGCGGCTGAACCTGAGCATCGAGCAGTTCGACGTGATCGAGCTGAATGAAGCCTTCGCCGCCCAGGGCCTGGCCGTCACCCGCGACCTCGGCCTGCCGGACGATAGCGCCAAGGTCAACCCGAATGGCGGCGCCATCGCCCTCGGCCACCCGCTGGGCATGAGCGGCAATCGCCTGGTGCTCACCGCCGTTCACCACCTGGAGAAGACCGGCGGCAAGCTCGGTCTGGCGACCATGTGCGTGGGCGTGGGCCAGGGTTTGGCGCTGGCCATCGAGCGGGTGTGAATGACATCTGTAGGGTGGGCTTTAGCCCACCATGTCCATAGTGCGTGAAGGGATGGTGATTCGCTTCAGTCCACCATGACGCCCCCGGTGGGCTGAAGCCCACCCTACGCACTGTGCGCTGTCATCATGGGGGGCTAAAACGGATCGCCGCCCGGCCCACCCTACGCCCGGTCATCGGGCTGGTGTGAACCTTGTGGGAGGCGCTTCAGCGGCGACGCCTTTAAGCCGTCGCGGCTAAAGCCCCTCCCACGGTGCCGTGCGCGGCGCCGCCGGTTGATGCCACACTAGCCGTACATTTTTCCCAGGAGCGTTTCGCTCGTGAGCAACCAACTCTTCGATGCCTACTTCACCGCCCCGGCCATGCGCGCGATCTTCTGCGATGCCGGCCGGGTGCAGGGCATGCTCGACTTCGAGGCCGCGCTGGCGCGGGCCGAGGCACATGCGGGGCTGATCCCCGCCGAGGCCGTGGCGCCCATCGAGGCCGCCTGTAAAGCTGAGCTCTACGATTACCCGGCGCTGGCCCAGGCCATCGCCACGGCGGGTAATTCCGCCATTCCGCTGGTCAAGGCACTGGGTAAGCGCATCGCCGCGACTGCCCCGGAAGCCGAGCGCTACGTACACCTCGGCGCCACCAGCCAGGACGCCATGGACAGCGGCCTGGTGCTGCAGCTGCGCGCCGCTATCGAGCTGATCGAAAGCGGTCTCGCCACCCTGGCCGATGCCCTGGCGGCGCAGGCCGAGCGCCATGCCGACACGCCGCTGGCCGGACGCACCTGGCTGCAGCAGGCCACTCCGGTGACCCTGGGCATGAAGCTGGCCGGCGTGCTGGGCGCCGTCACCCGCCATCGTCAGCGCCTGAGTGAACTCAAGCCGCGCCTGTTGTGCCTGCAGTTCGGCGGCGCCTCCGGCAGCCTGGCGGCGCTCGGCGCGCAGGCCTGGCCGGTGGCCGAGGCGCTGGCCGATGAATTGCAGCTGCACCTGCCCGAGCAGCCCTGGCACACCCAGCGCGACCGCCTGGTGGAGTTCGCCAGCCTGCTCGGGCTGATCGCCGGCAGCCTGGGCAAGCTCGGCCGCGACCTCAGCCTGCTGATGCAGACCGAGGCCGGCGAAGTCTTCGAACCGTCGGCGCCAGGCAAGGGCGGCTCGTCGACCATGCCGCACAAGCGCAACCCGGTCGGTGCCGCCGTGCTGATCGGCGCCGCTACTCGCGCGCCGGGCCTGGTGGCGACGATGCTCGCCGCCATGCCGCAGGAGCACGAGCGCAGCCTGGGCCTGTGGCACGCCGAGTGGGAAACCCTGCCGGAGCTCTGCTGCCTGGTCTCCGGCGCGCTGCAGCAGGCGCTGCTGGCGGTGCCGGGGCTGGAGGTGGATGCCGCACGCATGCGTGCGAACCTCGAACTGACCCAGGGCCTAGTGCTGGCCGAGGCGGTGAGCATCGCCCTGGCCCAGCGCATCGGCCGCGACGCCGCCCATCACCTGGTCGAGCAGTGCTGCCGCCAGGCGGTGCAGCAGGGCGTGCACCTGCGTGCGGTGCTCGGCGCCAATGCCGAGGTCAGCGCAGAGCTGTCCGCTACCGAGCTGGAGCGTCTACTCGATCCGGCCCATTACCTGGGACAGGCCCGTCGCTGGGTGCAGCGGGCCGTCGCCGAACACACGCAATTTTCGCGTTAGGAGTTATCCATGCCTGCCGTACGTCTCGCCGATGGCGACCTCAACTACCAGCTCGAAGGCCCGGCCGGCGCGCCGGTGCTGGTGCTGTCCAACTCCCTCGGCACCGATCTGCACATGTGGGACGTGCAGATGCCGGCGCTCACCCGTCATTTCCAGGTGTTGCGCTACGACACCCGCGGCCATGGCCAGTCGCTGGTGACTGAAGGGCCCTACAGCATCGAGCAACTGGGGCGCGACGTGCTGGCCCTGCTCGACGCGCTGGATATCGCCAAGGCGCATTTCTGCGGACTGTCCATGGGCGGGCTGATCGGCCAGTGGCTGGCGCTCAACGCGCCCGAGCGCATCGCCCGCCTGGTGCTGTGCAACACCGCCGCCAAGATCGGCGCGCCGGAGGTGTGGAACCCGCGTATTGAAACCGTGCTGGCCGGCGGCGCGCAGGCCATGCGTGACCTGCGCGATGCCTCGATCTCGCGCTGGTTCACCGCCGGTTTCGCCGCGGCGCAGCCGCAGCAGGTCGAGCCCATCGTCGGCATGCTGGCGCAGACTTCGCCCGAAGGTTACGCCGCCAACTGTGCAGCGGTGCGCGATGCCGATTTTCGCGAGCAGATTGCCGATATCCAGTCGCCAACGCTGATCCTCTGCGGCAGCCTCGATCCGGTCACTACCGTCGAGCACGGCCGCTTTATGCAGCAGCGGATCGAGGGGGCGAAGCTGGTGGAGTTCCATGCCGCGCACCTGTCCAACGTCGAGGCCGGCGTGGCCTTTACCCAGGCGTTGCTGGATTTCCTAACCAGCTGATCGCCGCTTTTTTGTAGGAGCGAGCTCTGCTCGCGAACAGCGCAAGAGCTTCGCGAGCAGAGCTCGCTCCTACGCCCCTATTCGAGGATTGATCGATGGACGAAAAACAACGCTACGAAGCCGGCATGCAGGTGCGCCGCGCGGTGCTCGGCGACGCCCATGTCGACCGCAGCCTGGAGAAGCTCACGCCGTTCAACAGTGAGTTCCAGGAGATGATCACCCGTCACGCCTGGGGCGATATCTGGACTCGCCCCGGCCTGCCGCGCCACACCCGCAGCCTGATCACCATCGCCATGCTGATTGGCATGAACCGCGAGGGCGAACTGAAACTGCACCTGCGCGCGGCGAAGAACAATGGCGTGACCCGCGACGAGATCAAGGAAGTGCTCATGCAGAGCGCCATCTACTGCGGCATCCCGGCGGCCAATGCCACCTTCCACCTGGCCGAGGAAGTCTGGGACGAATTGGGCGTGGAATCGCTGGAAGACTGATTCGTACGAGCGATACAGCGCTGCCCGGACCACGCATCCGGGCGGCGCTTTTTTAGGTTCTTCGCGGACTCTGGGGGAAGAGCGAGTTGACAGACAGGGAAGTGGGTAAATTGGCAGTCGCCAAACACACCAACACCCACACCCTGCTGTCGCCGTGCATCCTATTGATCTTGCCGCTTTCTGGCCAGGCTACGAAGTCGTCGCCTCTCGCTCCGTTGCTGAAAACACCCTGCTGATTGAGCTGGAACCCCAGGCCGCACGACTGCCCCGGTGCGGACGCTGTCAGCAGCCCAGTCCATTGATTCATGAGCGGCGTCTGCGCCAAGTGCGTGATCGTGATCTGTTGGATCAGCGCGTGTTGCTCCAACTGCCCGTACGTCGCGTTGACTGCCTGCGCTGTGGCCGAGTGACCGAGCGGATCGACTGGCTTGAGCCGTCCTCTCGCCTGACTCAGCGTTTACGGGTCTGGCTCGAGGGCTTGCTGCGGATATTGCCCATCAGCCACGTCAGCCAACTCACTGGATTGCACTGGCACACCCTCAAGACACTCGACAAACGCCGCCTGGAGGCCGAGGTGGGGGATTTCGAGCCAGGCACTGTACGTCGCCTGGTGATGGATGAGTTCGCTCTACACAAAGGCCATCGCTATGCCACGGTGATCATGGACGCCGAGCGAACGCGGGTACTGTGGGTCGGTCACGGCAATAGCCGTGAGGCCATTCGTCCGTTCTTCGAATTGCTCGGTGAGCGCTGCCAGCAAATCGAGGCGGTTGCCATGGACATGAACACCGCCTTCGATCTGGAGGTAAAGCAGCATTGCCCTCAAGCCGAAGTGGTGTACGACCTGTTCCATGTGGTGGCGCGCTACGGGCGTGAGGTGATTGACCGCATCCGCGTCGACCAGGCCAACCTGTTGCGCGATGACAAACCGGCACGCAAGGTGGTCAAGCGCAGCCGCTGGCTGCTACTGCGCAATGCAGAAAACCTCAAGGACAGCCAAGCCGTTCAGCTACAGGAGTTGCTTGCTGCCAACCAGCCATTGGCCACGGTTTATGTGCTCAAGGACGCGCTGAAGGAAGTTTGGTACGCCCCGAGCGTATGGGAGGGCTGGCAACGCTGGCGGGCCTGGCTACGGCAGGCCCGTGACAGCGGTTTGGCACCGCTACAGCGCTTCGCCAAAAACCTTAGACGCTATATTCGCGGCATCCTCGCCAGCGCCAATTTCCCTATGCATACCAGCCTGTTGGAGGGTGTGAACAACCGTATCAAGGTGATCAAGCGCATGGCCTATGGCTTCCGGGACTCAGACTACTTCTTCCTGAAAATCAAGGCCGCCTTCCCCGGGAAAGCGCGATGAACCTAAAAAAGCCGGCTTGTGGCCGGCTTTTCGGAGGTGGTCAGGACTTATTTTTGGTAAGCCGCGACTGCCTTGTTGATCAGGCCGCGGGCTTCTTCAGCGCCGCCCCAGCCTTCTACCTTGACCCACTTGCCCTTCTCCAGATCCTTGTAGTTCTCGAAGAAGTGCTTGATCTGCTCGATCAACAGCGCGGGCAGGTCGGTGTATTCCTGAACGTCCTTGTACAGAACGGTCAGTTTGTCGTGCGGGACGGCAACCAGCTTGGCGTCGCCGCCCGCTTCGTCGCTCATGTGCAGTACGCCGACCGGACGGGCGCGGATCACCGAACCCGGCGCGACCGGATAAGGGGTCACGACCAGCACGTCGAGGGGGTCGCCGTCGTCAGCCAGGGTGTGCGGGATGAAGCCGTAGTTGGCCGGGTAGAACATCGGGGTGGCCATGAAACGATCGACCATCAGGCAATCGCTGTCGTGGTCGATTTCGTATTTGATCGGCGCGTGGTTGGCCGGGATTTCGATGGCAACGTAGATGTCGTTCGGCAGGTCTTTACCAGCCGGGATCTTGCTGTAGCTCATGGGGGAAACTCCCAGGGATGGCCAAAAAAGTGGGGCGCATTATAGGCGTATTCGCAATGCGTTACTACGGCAGCCTACTCAGCCATTGGTCGCGTTTTCGACCGTCTTGTAGTCGGGGTGTTCCGCTTGCAGACGCTGCAATCGCGCCAGGCTGTCCTGGCGGTAGAACAGGGCCAGTTGCCGGTAGACCTCGGGGAAGGCGTCAGCCAGCAGATCCGGTGCAGTGAAGAAGTATTCGCTGGTCACCGCGAAGAATTCCGCCGGATCTTCGGCTGCGTAAGGGTCGATGGCGGTTTCCGCCTCGGGATTGGCGTCCAGCTCGGCGTTCAGTGCGTCATAGGCGCTCTGCATGGCCTTGGCCCAGTCCTGCACACGCATGTCGCGGTGCAGCGGCGGCAGGCCATTGGCGCCGCCTTCGAGCATGTCCAGCTTGTGCGCCAGTTCGTGGATCACCAGGTTGTAGCCTTCCCAGCCACCGCTGGTTTCCACGCCCGGCCAGGCGAGGATCACCGGGCCTTGCTGCCAGGCTTCGCCGCTGCGTGCGTCGTCCCATTCGTGTTCGATACCGCTGGCGTCGCGGTGGCGCTGTGGACTCACGAAGTCATCCGGGTAGAGGACGATTTCGTGAAAACCCCTGTACCAGTCCAGATCGCCCAGGTGCAGCAGTGGCAACTGCGCCTGGGCGGCCAGCAGTAGGTGCTCGACCGGGCCGAGCGCCAGCCCTGGTAGGGCGGTCAGGTGCTTGTCATGCAGGAACAGCACGGCGCGCTCGCGCAACTGCTGCTCTTCGTGCTCGTCGAGGCCATCGAGAATCGGCAGGCGTCTGCGTACTTCGGCCCAGTGGGCCGGATCGACAGGGTTGTTTTCGAGGGTGCGACGACGGCGCCAGGCCTTGAAGGACCACATGCATGCGGGCTCGTTGAGAAGACCCGGCCACCATAAGGGTGCCAGGCGCTCGCCACAAGTCGGCATAAAGGCTGCAAAGCCTCTTGCAGCTTCGCTGCAGCAGGAGGGCTGAGCATGGCGCTGCAACTGCTGGAACACCCTGGAATCACGCTGGCGTCCGGCACCGGGCTGGACTTGTCGCACCAGGCCGCGCGGGCTCGGGCGATGTGGCTGGCCGGTCGCCAGCAGCGTCCGCCGTTGCTGCTGGTCGTGTTGCTTTGGGCGCGCCGCTGCCCCGATGTGGTGCAAAGCCTGGAGCGTCATCTGGACGCCCTGTTCGCCGATTTTCGCTGTACGCCTGAGGGCTGGAGTGAAACCCAGGCGGCGCGCCAGGTACTGGCCGCACTGAATCTCCAGCTGTTTCGCCGGCAGCAGGCCGGGCAGGGCGTCGCCGACTTGCATGCCGGTGTGCTGCTGATGCAGGGCGATGAGTTGCAGTTTCTGCAGGCGGGCAGTGTCGGCCTGGCGCGTGCGCACACAGGCGCCTTGCAGATCCTGGCAGGTCGTGAGGGGCAGGCTCTCGGCGCCCAGGCCGAGCTGGCGCTGGTTCAGCACAATCTGTTGCCCAGCCGTGGCGAGCATCTGCTGCTGGCGCCGCAACCGCTGCTCGATGTGAGTGATCTGCAAGGGCTATGTATCCAGGCGCAGGGGGGCTTGTGCGAGCGGTTGCAGCCGCTGTTGCAGGCCCCCGGCGCTGCAGTGCTGCTCGGCGTTGGGGAAACCCAGTGCCTGACGCCGGCGCCGTCCGCTGCGCCGCGCCCGGCGCTGGCGCAGATCGCCTGCGGCCAGCAGCTCGATGGTTGGACGCTGTTGCGTCAATGTCCTTATGGACCGCCTGGGCGTTTGTATGTCGGGCGTGACGAGTCCGGACGGGAAGCCGTGCTCTGGTTCGCCGAGGAAGATGCAGGCGAAGCCTTCTGGCAGCGCGAGTGGGCATTGCGGCGCAGTCCGCAGCAGGCGTTGCCGCAGGTGCTGTCGCCGCATCAGGCGCGCAGTCACGGGTATCTGGTCCTGGCCAAGCCGCCCCGCGGCATGCGCAACCTGTTCGATTGGGTGGCCGCCCATGGTGCGCCGGATACACAGACGCTGATGGGGGTGGTGACGCAACTGATCGCAGCCGTGCGTTCGTTGCAGCGCCGTGGCATGCAGGGGCTTTGGCTAAACCCCAGGCAGATTCTGCTCGGTGATGACGGGAGGGTGCTGTTTCTGCCTGGCGCAGCTGCGATCCTGCCCGGTGTAGCGCGTCAGTCTTTGCCTGAGCAGGCTGTACCGCTGGCGCCGGAACTGCGCAGCGGCCGTGCGCTGGATGGTCGTGCCGATCAGTTTGCCCTGGCGGCGCTGGTCTATTGGCTTATGAGTGGGCAATGGCCGGAGGCGGCGCGCAGTGACGTCAGGCCCGGACACTGCTATGTGCCGCTGGCGACCTTTACCGGGCATGTGCCGCAAGGCTGGGACGGCGTGCTCGCCCGGGCCCTGGCGCCACAGCCACAGGCACGTTTCGAGGCGCTATCGGAGTTTCAACTGGCATTACAACAGCCCTTGCAGGCGCGTCGCAGTCAGGCGCTGCGGCGCGTGCCAATGCAGCCGGCACGCCTGGCTGCGCTGGGCCTGGTCACGTTGCCATTGCTGCTGGGGCTGCTGCTCAGTCTTGGTGGCTGACAGGCAGCCGCTGCGCCTGCGAGTCGATCAATCGGAATTGATCGGCAGTACGTAGTTCTTGAACTGCTCGTCCTCGACGAAGCCGATGGACTCGTAGACCTTCTGCGCCACCTCGTTGTCGCGGCTGGTGGCCACGCGCATGCGCACGGCGTTGGTTTCCTTGGCCATGTGCTTGGCGGTGTGCAGCAGGCGGTCGGCAACCAGTTGGCGGCGAGCATCCTCGGCGACGTAGATGTCGTTGAGAATCCATACGCGTTTGAGCGAAAGCGAGGAGAAGCTGGGGTAGAGCTGGCAGAAGCCGAGCAGCTTGTCTTCATCGTCGGCCAGGGCCAGGTAGATCACCGACTCCTTGCGGCGCAGGCGCTTCTCGAGGAACTTGCGTGACGACTCGGGGTAGGGCAGCTCGTTATAGAACTCGCGGTATTTGACGAACAGCGGGGTCAACAGGTCCAGGTGCTCCAGGGTGGCTTGGACGATGCGCATGGTGGGCCTCGGCTTCTCTCTGTAGTGGGGCAGGAGTGGCGATGCAGCTGTTGTGCCAGCGGGTCAGCCGATGCTGCCTCAAAGCCAGTTGAAAGCGCAATCAAAGCAAGCGTTTGATTTTCTGGCTGCGGAGCAACTTGGTATTGGTGCATCTGTCTGAACTGGGCGCAGCAGTCGCCTGGCGGGTGCTGTGCTAACCTGCCGCCATCGCTTTAAGCCCTATGCGTAGGGCGCGTTCAGAGGTCATCAATGCACATCCATATTCTCGGCATCTGCGGCACTTTCATGGGGTCGCTGGCTGTTCTGGCCAAAGAGCTCGGCCATCGCGTCACCGGCTCCGATGCCAACGTTTACCCGCCCATGAGCACTCAGTTGGAAGCCCAGGGCATCGAGCTGATGCAGGGCTTTGATCCGGCGCACCTGCAGCCGGCACCGGATCTGGTGGTGGTGGGCAATGCCATGAGCCGTGGCAACCCGGCGGTGGAATACGTGCTGAACAAGGGGCTGCCCTACGTTTCCGGCCCGCAGTGGCTGGCCGATCACGTGCTGCAGGGGCGCTGGGTGTTGGCGGTGGCCGGTACCCACGGCAAGACCAGCAGTTCCAGCATGCTGGCCTGGGTGCTGGAACATGCCGGCATGAGCCCGGGCTTTCTGATCGGCGGCGTGCCGCAGAATTTCGGTATTTCCGCGCGCCTTGGCGGCACGCCGTTCTTCGTGGTCGAGGCCGACGAGTACGACAGCGCCTTCTTCGACAAGCGCAGCAAGTTCGTCCACTACCGCCCGCGTACAGCGATTCTGAATAACCTGGAGTTCGATCACGCGGACATCTTCCCGGATCTGGCGGCCATCGAGCGGCAGTTCCATCACCTGGTACGAATCATCCCCAGCGAAGGTCTGGTTATTCATCCGGCCAGCGAAACCGCGCTGGCGCGAGTGATCGAGATGGGTTGCTGGACGCCGGTGCAGACCACCGGTGAAGGTGGCCAGTGGCAGGCACGCCTGCTCAGCGCCGATGGCTCGCGCTTCGAGGTGAGCTTCGAGGGCAAGGTCGAGGGCACCGTGCAATGGAACCTGACCGGCCAGCACAACGTCGCCAACGCCCTGGCCGTGCTCGCGGCAGCGCGCCATGTCGGCGTGGTGCCAGCGCTGGGCATCGAGGCGCTGGGCCAGTTCATCAATGCCAAGCGGCGCATGGAGAAAGTCGCCGAGGTGAACGGCGTGACCATCTATGACGACTTCGCCCATCACCCCACGGCCATCGCGACCACACTCGATGGCCTGCGCAAGCGTGTTGGTGACGACACTCAGGTGATCGCGGTGATCGAGCCACGCTCCAACTCGATGAAGCTCGGCGCCCATCGCGACGGTCTGGCCGAGTCCGCCGAACAGGCCGATGCGGTGTTCTGGTACGCGCCGCCCAATCTCGGTTGGGACCTGGCCGCCACTGTGGCGCAGGCGCGTAATCCGACGCGGGTGTGCGAATCGCTGGAGTCGATCATCGATGGCGTGAAGGCCCTGGTGCGCCCTGGTACCCAGGTGGTGATCATGAGCAACGGCGGCTTCGGCGGTTTGCACGGCAAGCTGGCCAAGGCCCTGGCCTGAAACGCATACCCCTGCGGTAGGGCGGGTGAAACCCGCCACATATCAAGAACCGGCGGGTTACACCCGCCCTACGGAGCATCCATGAGCG
>Ga0228675_1000558_pt1 | contig 14914 bp, 16 predicted proteins | sample 36D_rmetaG_FD_182786 | JGI IMG/M metagenome (GOLD analysis project Ga0228675, IMG submission 182786) | Seawater microbial communities from Monterey Bay, California, United States - 36D_r | ecosystem: Environmental > Aquatic > Marine > Coastal | place: USA: California | collected 2016-10-05
TTCCAGAGCCTGCTGCTCCAGCTTACGGATCGTTTCATGCGAACACCCCATCTCCTTCGCAAGCTGGCGCATAGTTGCCTCCGCATCGCTGAGATAGCGTTCACGAATAACGACCACATGGCGGTCGGTCAGACCCACTTCAGGGCTTAGAAGAACCTTGAGAACCTCTTCCAGCTCGATGGCCTTCAACACGGTATCCTCGGTGCATGCGTTGGGATCCACAATATAATCCAGAGCCTGAGCAGACCCTGTATCTCCATCCCTGCCAACATATTCGTTCAAGCTACGGTCAGAGCCGGACAGAATGTCGAGAATTCTTTCCTTTTCAGGATCAAGAGCCTCCTCATCAAGCTCGATAGCAGAGGTGTCCCATCCCTGAGACTTCAATTTTGCGATCTCTTGCTTGTTTTGGTAAAACATCTGCCTGAACAGGCGAGAGCCGACACGGACTACCGACCAGTTCTGGATGACATGTTTGGAGACACGCCCGAAGACCCATGGGGAGGCATAGGATGAAAATCTGTTGCCGGTATCGGGGTCAAACTTTTCGACCGCTTCTGCCAGCCCTTCGAGAGCTTCCTGCAGCAAGTCTTCGAACCCGAAGCCAACCTTTTGTGGGCTGCGCTTGTAAATGTCACGAGCCATTTTCTTGGCGAGAGGGGTATGAGCCATGATGACCTTGTTACGGGCTCTCAAGTCATTTTGGTGTTTATATGCTTTCAATAGAGCCTGTTCTTCGTCGTAACTGAGTAGCTGAATATGATCTGTCTTCATGTAATGACCTCCTTTGAAATAAAATGGACAAAAACCGATAAATATTAACTCACGATAATTCTGATGTTTTTTCCGAAAACATCCTTAAAAAATCAGATTTTTTAGGCATCTATATAAATATCAGACAAAGAGGCTCAAAATGAATAAAACCTTCTTCAAGACGAATACGAAGCGATTGATTTTGAACGAAAAGGGCATCTCTCATATCATTACAGAAGCCTCCAAGGGACGAACCTATGGAGAGATCGCAAATGAAATGGGAATTACTGCGCAGGCCATTGCACAAGTTCTTAAACGTAAGAACGCTGCACAGGCTCGTAACAGAGACCCTTTGAACAAAGAAAAACTCTTCGAATATGTCGAGAAAGGCTATTCAGGCCCAACGATTGCTCAGTTGATGGATTATCCTGTTGGAACCATCTACTCAGCCATGCACCACATGGGGCTGACAATCAAACGCAGCTCAAAGCTGGATGACATTCTCTTTGCCAGATAATCAGGGTATCAGATATTTCATATTATCTCCTCGTCTTGAGATAATAATAGACCACGCATAGTCAGCTTTCAATTTGAACAGCGTGTCAAGTCAGCGGTCAAATCGTGTCAAGTCAGCGGTCAAATCGTGTCAAGTCAGCGGTCAAATCGTGTCAAGTCAGCTTACTTGGAGAATTCTATCAAAGGCAGGTAACCGCTGTTTGAAGGTGTTTTGAGAATAGGGGTCAGGACGTAATCCTGTGATGGTCTCGTCCATGTTCCAACAGAACAGGCATAGTCCATATCTATCTCTACAGGCTGGGATATCATCTCTGCAGTCACATCGAGGATGAACACGGATCCACCTGACAGGAAGCTTGTCGCAACAGTCGGATTTGCGACCGCATTGGCTATGCCACGCCCCCTACCCTCCCTGAAATATAGGCTATCATCACGGAAACCTATCTCGACACCCTTGATGCTGTAGCTTCCATTGATGAAGCAACTGAAACGCTCGGATTCCTTCGTGCGGTCAAGATAGACGCTCTTCACCGGATCGGCATGGATGAGCTGGGACAGGGCATAGGTTCCTGCCACTTCTGGAGTTAGAGTGAAGCGGAAATGGTTCAGATCACCTGATTTGTAGCGCTTCACATAGTCTTGCGAGCCATCGATGGTCTTCAGGTCGTGTTGTGCGTCCATGTAAGTGACATCAACTGGATCCGAAACCTGGGCTTCCGATGTGCCATCCTCAGGCAAGGGCTGTGTGAAAAGACGTGCTTTCGTCTTGTTGGCATAGATGAAATCCCAGGATTCATCTGTCATGCTTTGTGACTTATGCACCATGATGTTGATGCCAGGATAGCCCGCCTCGAAGAGATGCGGTGAGACCGCACTGAAGACCGCCTCGAAAGGGTATCGCCCCATCTCCAGATAGACCTTGGGGAAGACCTGCCTGATGGGCTGCTGGCGAGTGCCGTCAGGCGCTGTGTAGGTGAAGTCGAACACGGTCTCGCTGCCAACTTTCATGGTGATTGCAGCTCCGTAAGCCGTCACAACACCTTGGTGCTTGGCAATCGGCTCACCACGATGGTTTTGGAAAATATATGAGGGACCGTTGCGATAGAAGACGGTGCCATCACCGCCTGCGATGTTGGATTTCCACTCCATGTCTTCGATAGGGTAGATGTAATAGTAACCATCTGACGGGATATCGATGAAGGCTGTGGCCTGATGACGGGCACTGGCCGGAGCCATCATCCCGTTGGGTAGTCTCCCCTTCGCATCCGTCTTGAAGAGCTGGCGTCCTGCCTGGTAGCGCCCAATCACGGAGTTCGCATCGTCAAAGCGCTCTTCAAGAAGCGTAGTAAAGCTGCTGTCATAAAGAGGCTGTCCAGTGGCACGCTCATTCAAGACCGATGGGTAGACCGTCACTGTCATACCCTTTTCAGTCGCCAAAGTAGGATCTCTGACCTCGATGATCGGTGTGTATGGTTGAACTACAGCATCCGTGATGCCCGCTTCAGAAGAGGTTTCAGATATCTCTGGACCAACAGCGCCCGCATCAGTCCCCATATCGATCACGAGAACCGGGATATCGACTTCCTCAACCATGTTGGCTTCAGGTAAGGCAGGCTGGTCGATGAGCGAAGTGTCTTGTGAAGAATTCTGATCGATATTTTTGGTCTCAACGGGAGAACCGACCAACGCTGTGATGTCGTCTTGCGTGATCTGTTCATTGGCAGAACCAGAAAGCGGTTGTTCAACCTGCCCCATGAAGTAGACACTCCCACCTGCCAGAGCGACACCACCTGCAACCAATCCTGCACCAATATATTTTTTCATTATAGGCTCCCGTTATATATTTCTTATCCATAAAGATGGAAAAGAAGAGCCTCCTATCAAGCTGATGACAGGAGGTTCATTGAACGGGGCGTGAGGATTTTATTTGAAGACGGAGGTAAATCTGGATGAATTCGGGGTCTTCATCAAAATCTCAGGACGATACCCAAAGCTCTCTTCTGAATAGATCACAGGCTTATGGGGTTTATCCGCAACTATCCATGATTTTATATCACAGTGATAATTTAGATTGACGGTTACTTCCGTATCCACAAGATCCTCACCAACTCTGATCGGGAGGAGCGTGTGAACACCACCATAAACATCACTGAAGCTGTCCGCATGGCGATAATTATTTGCATCCTTGCGTTCACGCTCTGAGACGGTCTTCAATTCGGATATTGTCTTTTCAACACCATGTACTTCCAGCAAGGTTTTTTGAAGTCCGATATTATAGGTCTCATCCCACTCATCAAGGTAAGTGCCATAAATAAAGCAGTTCTCATCTATATTTCTTGGCTCATCGTTTGAGCCCCCATCAGTAGCGATCATGGCAACAAGATCATGGGATATGATGTAGTCTCCCACGCTGTTAGGCACGAAAGAGAACCTCAGCTGATGGGTCTCACCCGAACTGAGAGTAAATCCTTGGTGATCCACATCAGAGTAATCTTCGAGTCCAAGCGAGGCATCGATAACCCAACCTGATTGAAGGTTTGAGGTCAGATCGTAATCACCAGGGCCCCCGCCTTCCTCGTTGAAAGACCCCTCTGGTGCGCTGATCTGTGCGATAGTCTGCTCTCTGTCAGCGAAGATATCGATGAGTTCTGCATCTGCCTTGGAGGCGATTTTTCGAGCATGAATATTATATCCACCGAACTCTGAAAGTCCGGTTGCTGTGCCTCCAAAGACCCAACCAGCGGCATTACGGGTCTCGAAGACCATCTCGATAGGATGGCTCCCCTTGCTGAGCTTTATGGGGGTCACTGACTGCTTGATGAAGTTTTCTTGTGGCACTTGCATCATGCGTGCATCATCTGCTCCCTTGTAGTCGAAGACGACACTATCCCCTATTGTTATACGAAGCGGACGCTTGGCTTGTGTTGAGGAGTTTGCCTGCTCGGTTCTCCAAGGTGTTTGCTGGCGTCCAGCAACCGTTTCTCTAGCGTGCTGAACCCCACCTGACCAAGTTGGGGAGATAGCGTCCCCCTCGAATTCAGAGATGATCTCTTCAAGCGGATAGATGAAGTAAAATCCATCCTCTGTGATGTCCAACTGTCCCTGCATGACCACACGCACATAGCCAAGCTTTTTGAGACCTATATTATTATAAGGTGTTTCATGTTTTAAGAATCTAAAGAATGGCGCAGAATCTATATACTCTCCCAACCTCATATTTAATCCATCCACATTATGGAAATCATTTTTGGACTGCATCCCCCAGGGTTCAAAATACTCCGTGAGATTATGAAGAAATCTGATTTCATCATTTACGGCATCAGCTGAAACAGGCAGAAGACTATCCTGTGCGGCATAAATCGTGAACCTTGCTTGTGATGAACCAATTTCACTCTCAATCTCAGCATATGGATCTATATAAGGGTCGATATATACATCTTCTATGTCACCACCCTGAGCGACTGCTGGCGTTATCAACCCAGCGATGATGGTGCTTGCAAGTAAGGCTCTTAGCGTAGAATTCATGATACTCTCCCGTCAAATCTCTTTAAAAGAAGAGATGGTGTAAAAGGGAGTGATATTAAGCTAAGGCTTATATTGTCATATTTATATAATCTTCTAGAAGATGAGGATCATTGATTACTATTTCTTTTGCAAAAGATTTTGATTGCATCAGATTAAAAATACCTGCGGACGTAAATAACATTATCAGAGCAAACATTACCAACTCTTCAATATTACCTCTAAAATAATTCTTTCGTGACATGATATCTCTCCTCATGAAGAGAGATGGAACAGGAATACCTGTTTTAAAATACGTTCATAATATTCCATCTATCATTATATTATGGAGGACAATTTATGAGCGAAAATAATTATATCGACCAAGAAGATGGGAAGCTGGATTTTTCAAGAATTCCAAAAAGAAAAAAATGGAAGCTTTTGGGGTTGTCTACAGCGTCTCTTCTATTGGGTATGACTGCAGTGCTTGCAGTTACCCACTGGGTGATAGACCCTTTAGCCACATTTTCCGACTTCAATAATTTTTACATTAACAAAATGATACATGTGGTCATGATTATAAATATTGTCTTCCCTCTCCTCTTAATGCCACTCAACCTTCTACACATGCTTATCACAAAGACAGCATTAGGGGACGTTCATTCAGGCTGGAAAAATGGGTTTTCTTGGAAAACCAAATTAAAAAATCTTACGAAACAGGTTTCTCTTGTAGCGCCTCTTGCTTTGATTTTCGCCTGGGGTCTTCAGCTTCCTTTCGGGGAAGTGCAAACAGTCATCCAAGATGGAGAAACTTACTTTATACTCCCGTCCTCTTGGTTTTCTATAACACTCATCCTTGGTGTTGTTCTGGGTAAATCTGTCATTGTCAGAGTTTTGAGAAAGATAGGTTTAGCGATCTAATATCAGCTCGCAGCCTTCAGCGTCACAGAAACGATATGTCATCGCTTGATCTTCATAGACAGCGATGACTGCCATTTTGACGGGCGATAGCCCATCATCCACACCAACCGCACCCACAACATCTTTCGCATAAGACCAGCTCCCGTAGATCGGCTGCTGCCAGAGGGCGACAGTGCCAGCATCCTGATCCTGATATTTGACGACTGTGAGCTTAATCTGTTCGGGAGCGGGGAAAGCCGCCTGACGGTTCAGCGCCAAGCTCCCCTCTAAATAATCCAGCAACACGGGATCGATCTCAGTGGCAGCGTTCAAGGATACCAGATCCATTTCTTCCACCAGATTGAGGGCTGAGAGCGTTGTGTTATGCACCACCCCTCTCGCATAGCCCACGAAGGCAAGATCGATGGAAGAGGTAATGAGTGTCGCTATCGCTGAGATGAATACAACCCCTCCGATGGGGGTCATCGCTTTCTTGTCCATGAGAAATCTCCATTCCCTAAGGGAGATGGACAAGAGCGGGCTGTCTTAAAGTGAACCGAGTAGCACCTGATAGGTGAAGTTGGTCGGGAAGGCCAGTTCAGGCCAGAGCGTATCCATAAAGATGAAATCCCACTGGCAGCTGACACGCAGGGCCTCGAAGGTCACGCCTCCATAGCTCAGTGTCTCCAGAGTGACCGCATGGCCAGGAGAACCATCAGGTTGAAGGCAGAGGGCAGAAAATCCGATAAGGCTCTGCGTTGAGACAGCCGCAAGGCTTTCTCCCTCTCGATACCACTGGGCGAGCTGGGAGGTCGTAAAGGACAGCTCGACCATTCCGAGACTGTAAATCAGAAGGTCGGCAAAGCCCAAAAACAGGAAGATGACAACGGGCAACACAAGGGCGGTGGTAACGGTGATGTTCCCTTTTCTGCTCTGCTGAAGGTCTGCGGAGATCACATCATACCTCCCATACTGCTTAGCTTCTGAAAGAGTTCATAGATTGAAGAAAAGAGAAGCAATGTGACGAAGGCAGGAAGCAGAATTGCAATTTGAGGGAGGAGAAGCAATGTCGGGATCTTGGCCGCTTTCTGTTCTGCCAGCAGCATGCGCTCCTTGCGCAGAACCTTGGACATACCCGCAAAGGCTTGGCTCATCGGTGTTCCGTCTCTGTCAGCCTGCTTCACGATGGAAATGAACTCACGCATCTGGCGGGACTCGTTGCGGCGCAAGAATTCATCAAAGGTGCGGATGCGATCCTGTGTGATGGAAAGTTCTCTTGCCAAGTGGATAAACTCGCTTGCGATAAGTGGTGAGATATCCTGCATCCTTGGTGTGGCATGGTTGATAGCACTGTCAAACGGCACGCCCGAAGACACATAAATTGACAAAACATCAATCGCTACAGGGAGTTGCTCGCCAATCTTAACAGCTCGCTCACGTCCTTTTTCTCGCACATAGCGGGTCACCTGGAACCATGCGAGATAACTTCCGATGAGGACGGCGATGAGTTTGTAGACGTTGTAATAGGCGATTTCCGGATCCACGAATTCCGGAAAGAACTTGTTGATAACGACACCAAGTCCCAAGGTCGCCAGTATCTTGATATAAATGTATTTCTTGATGGCGTTGTCCCCACGGATGCCAGCACCTGCAAGGTTGGACTTAAGGCGCTCAACCCCCGCAAACCCTCCCTTGATGAAGTAACGCATCCAGGGTGCGAGCTTTGTTTCCTCATATGAAATTGCAACTTTCTCCATCTGCTCAAGCAGGTCTTTCTTGGTCTTCTTTTTACTTTTTCGAACATCTACGCCATCAAACTTGGTCAAGCGCTTGCCATGCTCCCTAGCATTTTGCAGCGTGAAGACAGCATTCGAGACGGGTATCATCAGGATGAATGTGAAAAAAATGAAGAAAAATGAAGCCGGTAGGCGATATTGTTCATCAAACTTTTCACCAAAGAACACGCCTGAGACGAGAGAGATAACCCCCATGATGGCCAGTGTTCCTATTTCGATATTTTTCAACTGAAACATAGTGTTACCCCTTATACTTTAATTGATGCGAGCTTACGCATGATCATGACTGCAATGTAGATGGCACCGGTTGCGCCCACGAGGACCCAATGCCCCGTCAAAGTGTCATAAAGGTGCTGTGTGAACCTCGGCTTTGTCATGGTGAGAAACACCAGAAAGAAAAACGGCAAACCTGCAAGGAAGTAGCCTGCGAAATTGGCCTCCGAGGTGAGTGATTTCACCTTCATGACCAACTCTTTGTTCATGCGTTGTTGCTCGGACAGGGAGTCTATACCGGGTGCCATTGACCCCCCCGAAATCTGGTTTGCGGACAGAGCGGCTGCAACAAAGTAGAATCCATCTACCCCTGTGCGGTCCCCTTGCTCAACAAAGAGGTCAGCGGGGTCAAATCCTACGGAAATACCCTTATGGAGTTCATCCACGATGCGCTTCATCGGCGGGTTTAATTCATCCCCTACGGTGGCGAGCTGGTCCTCAAAGGACTTGCCCACTCGAAGACCACGGGTCATGGAGTCGAGGAACACTGGAATATCATCCAGCAGCATTTTTTGATATTTTGCTGCCTGCATCCCCGTGTAGGCCATGACGATATTCGCCCCCAGAAAGACGCCAAGGGCATATTTCATATTCATGGCGAAAAGTGGAAGCGGCAGGACAAGCGCTATCGGATACGCCAAGATAAAAGGGGCTATCATGGCGGGCACAACAAGGTGCCAATGCCCTAAGGTCGATATGTTGCGGTAGATAGCTCCAAAGATAGGTATCCTAAACAATGCGGTCTTGGCCGTCTTCTGTTTCTTCTTCCCATTGAAGGCAAAGTCGAATTCTTCTTTAAAAAGATCATTCTTGGCCTCTGGAGCAAATCGCTTGAGGGCGTGGTCTTTTTTGAGACGGAGCCTGACCGCACGCAGGATTACCAATAATCCAAGAATGAAGATGACAGCGGAGGCGAGAGCTGAGGTCAGTGTCATGACTTACCCTCCCTGCTTTCCAAAAATCTCGGATATTTTGTATTCCAGACCATGTGCACGGAACTTATCCATTCCACGGGGCTTCACATTTGCTTTTTTCCAATGCCCCTCGACACCTGCCGTGGTGAAATTATCGATCTTGAACTTGAAGAGTTCCTGCAGGGAGATCACCTCACCCTCCATACCAATAACCTCCGAAATCGAAGTGATACGACGCTTCTTGTCTTTCATGCGTTCAATCTGGATGACCAGATCGATAGCAGAGGCAATCTGTCCACGGATGGCACGAGCAGGTAGGTCGTAGCCCGCCATCAGAACCATGTTCTCAAGACGGCTCAGAGCATCACGGCATGTATTGGCGTGAAGAGAGGCGCAGCTCCCATCATGCCCTGTATTTGCCGCTTGCAAGAAGTCGAAGGCTTCACCGCCTCTGACTTCACCGATAATGATGCGATCTGGGTTCATACGAAGTGAATTCTTAACCAGAGCGGTCTGGTTGACCTGGTTATTACCTTCGGAAGAGGATGCCCTGGTCTCCATCCTGACCACATGTGGCATCAATATTTTGAGTTCAGCCGCATCCTCGATGGTAACTATGCGTTCATCTTGCGAGAAATGCTTGGTCATCGCATTCAAAAGCGTGGTCTTACCGGATCCTGTCCCCCCTGAAATTACGAAGTTCAGGCGGGCTTCCGCCGCAAGCTTCAAGAATTCTCCGATTTCCTGACTGAAACTGCCCACCCTTTGCAGGTCTGCAAGCTGAAACGTTTCCTTGGGGAACTTACGGATTGAGATCGACGCTCCGTCAAGCGTGATGGGCGGGAAGACGATGTTCACACGGGAACCATCCTGCAGACGAGCATCAACCAGAGGCGTATTCTCGTCAATCTTGCGTCCCACATTGCGAGCAATACGCTGCCCAACTGCAATGAGATGTTTGCCATCTCGAAAGGAAAGACCAGAAAGCTCCCTCCCCTTCCCTCTGCGGTCCACATAGATGGTATTGGGCCCCACCACCATAATGTCGGTGATCTCATCATCCTTCATCAGTGGCTCAAGTGGACCAATTCCCAACATGTCATTGGCAAGCTCTTCGGAGATGAGTTTTTGTTCAATACCATTGATGGTCAGGCGTTCATCAGATGCGATCTGACCGACCGCACGCTCCACCTGCGATAGCAACTCTTCATAATTCAGCTTTACTGCTGCATCAGGGTTCACCAGCGTGAGTACCTTATCTGCAAGATATTTTCTGATTTCTGTATTTATCTGAGCATTTGCTTCATATTGATTTTCAGGCTCAGTATTATTTTTCTTTGTTCCAAATAACATATATTTCTCCACCATCTTCTAAGTTATGAGATGGTGAAGTTTTCGGATATATTAATCAAAGCAACACGGCATTCAGGCTGGACTATGTATTCAACCAATCAATAAAACCACCAACAAGCCCTTTTTTCTTCCTGACTTTGACGGTTTCATCCTTGCTTCCAAGTTTATCCATGGCGGAGAATAAAACGGAGAATTCTTTCTTCAATTTTCCGCTCTCAAACTGCACTCCGCTTTCAACCATCTGCCTGTAGAACCCAACTGGATCATGGGAAATCTTGAGAACAGGACATTGAACACGGGACATGAATTCATCTTCACCTATCCCCTCGCCTTTGGCTCCATTGCTATCATTCAAGATGACATGCAGAGCGTCAGAGATAAGGTTGCGTTCATTCTCATCCCTGAAAAGAGTCATCTGCCTGATACCAGAGACGGAGGGACGGGTGACGAAGAATACGCCACTCGATAATGTGAAGGCTGGACGAGCCCATTCTGCGTGGCGTGGAATATCGAGAACGACGAAATCAAAGCTCGCTGTCAACTGTGACAGGAAGAGATTGATGCCTGAGGCGTCAGGATAGGCTTTGAGGCTTCCAGGTTCGGATAGGTAGAAAAGGTTCGGATTACTTTCCACACGATTGATGAGGCGAGAGAGAGAAACATTATCAATGCGTGCCGGTTCCTGGATTGCATTCCTGAACCCTTTCGTGACCTCTCCACCGTGGTGGATATATTGGTCTCCCGACACGAAATCGAGATCGACCAGAAGAACACGTTTCTTGGTTTTTGTGGCGTGTTGAGCCAATGCTGCCGCTATGATGGAAGCTCCGACACCTCCCTCAGCCGAAGTCACCGAGACAAGCTTGCGTGGTTCAACGGTCAAGGCACTGCTCTCACCGGAACGGATGGCACTTTGCAAGGCGGAGACCAGATCATCCCTGTCCAGAGGGGCAAGCAAGTAGTCGGAAACTCCGATTTGTCGAAGATGGCGGGCAAGACGCACATCATCTTGCGTGCCTATCACGATAACATTGATATCCCCTTCAGGGCCCGCATGGGCAATCTCTGCCAAATCAGATGGAATGTCCGAGGAATCCGAAAGATCGATGATGAGGATCTGGGGCGGAACCGCCCAGGTCGCTGCATCTACAAGTATCTCAGCCTTGCTTCCCTGAACTTTGTTGACCACCAGACCAAGACCTTGCGCTATCTCGGATGTGAGAGAGAGGTCATCTTCTGACTTTATATAAATATGTGCACTAAATCTCTTCATGTTTTTATCCTTTAAATATCAAAATCAATTACTTACATTAGCTTCTTCAAGCTCCTGTTGTCTCTTCAACCTTGCCTTCTCTGCCCATGTTAGAGGCTTCGCAGGCGCTGTTATGGACCCTTGCGGAACCTCAATTTGAGTGTCTTCTGCTTGTGGCGGGATTGCCTGTGAGGGCTGCACTTGAGACGGCTGGGACGGAGCTTGAAGGTATGTTCCAGGATCCACAGGACGCAGTTCGGGGAATGGCATAACCTCTTCAACCGACTGTCTTCCGGATGTGGCAAGTTCGGGAAATTGAGCGAGCGTTCCCATGCAGGTCTCCACCCCACAGGACAGGCGTCTTACCTTCGCCGTAGTCTTCATATCAATCTCTATAAGACCGCCCGCATCGAGGATCTCTTGTGCGAAATCACGCTGACTTTGTGAGCTGAACTGCAGATAAGCCCCCCCTGAAACCTCATCGCTTACAATCGGAATATTGCGAAGTGCTTCCCTTATTTTCACAACGGCAGAACCTGTCGCTGATCGGCTTTTTTCAAGGTGGATAAGGGTAACCTGCCCCGCATCCGAGAAGCGCACTCTCTGATCAAGAGAGAGCTCGATACGTGTCAAATCTTCTTCTCTGACTTGTTCCTGATCAAAGTCCACTCTGGAGAGATAAATCACATCCTGGGGACGGAGAGCGTTGACTGGTTTGAACCCCTTGATTTTCTCTAAAGCCTGATCGAAGCTTATATCTTCGGAGAGAACCAGAAGATTTGATTTTTCGGTATTATCCGGAAAATTGCGCTCGATACGATCAACGTTTTCTACAGTAAAAATATCACCCTTACCAATACGGGCCTTTGCAACCAGAACTTCAAGACGGATCATTCCTTCTGGAATATCTGGAACCATCTCTTCTTGAAGGGGCTCGACTGTAACAACTTCTTCAGGATCCTCAGGCGGTGCTTCCGGAGTTATGGCAAGATCTGAACCATCTTGCTCTCTCTTGATTTCGCTGTTGGTGGCTTCAGAGGTATTAAAGATAGCAGTTGCCTTATCCGCTACGATATTCACAGCGGCTAAAGTCACCCCTATCCCTATCAAGAGGCCTAATGCTTTTTTCTTGTTCATGGTGGTTCTCCTTTACCTATGCACCCTTACTCACTGACAAACTTCACAATTCTTGGGCGGAGAACGATGATAAGTTCTGTTTTCTCGCTGGAGTTTGAACGCTTTCCAAACATCGGAACGACAGCAGAACCGGATTCAGATTTACCTGTTCTTGAAGTCATCACACCTGCGAGAACCAACACATCACCTGGGCGAGCCAAAAGGGTCTGCTCGATTTTGCGCTCTGCGGTGTTCGGCAATTTCATCGTGCCTTCACCGGACTCGAATTCTTCAAAACCAAGAAGCGTTGCGAGCCTCAAATCCAGATCGGTTACAATCATGCCACCGGAATACTGGCCGCTGATACTCATCTGCAAACCAGTCTCTATGGAAGAGACATCAATATTCTGATTGATTTGAGAACTATTGCCGTTCTGTGTGGTCGTGTTCGAAATCGAAGAAATATATTGTTGTTTTTCTCCAATATCGAGCGTGGACTCACCTCCGGAGAATACAGAAATAGTTGGTTGGGAGAGGACTTTATATCTTCCGTTTTCATTGATGGATGATGTGATCGCCTCGATGGCAATATTTCCCGACACACCCGCAAGAGTCAGCGCCATCCCACCTGGGGCTGCTGCTGCACCACTGGCAATCTCGACACCAACATCCAACTTACCCAGTTTTGCGTTCAAACTGTCGATAGACAGACCGCTTTGTGCGCTTTGCTTGAGGTTCACCTCATAGATGTAGCTGTCATAGACGATCATGGTGCGATTATCGGCCCAGCCATCTGCGAGGCTTCTCACCTTGCGGAGCGTGATAGGATCAGCATTGAAAATAACGCCACCCGTCACCTTGTCGGTTTTCACACCCTTGGCTCCAACGGACTCCAACGCTTTCACGAATTCTGATGCTGTGCCGACAACATTAGGCACAGAGATACGGAAGGAACGCTCTGTCTCGAAGCGTAAGATCTCGTTCTCGTAAGACCAGAACAGGTTGGAGGCAGAGGAGATCTTCTCGATGGCCTTCTTGAAGCTCATCTTCTGTGGATCCACGAGAGAGAGCTTGCGAGAGCCAACATCTTGTTGCGTTGTGCTCTCAAAGGCAAAACCAACACCTGTCTCGTAGGCTATCGCATCAATGAGGTCGATGACACGCATATCAGCGGCAGCAAATGGGCCAACCATGGTTTCTGGCAGAGCATCATTGCTGACTTTCTGAAGCTCCTCAATGACAGGCTTTTGCACCTTCAATGTGGTGACAGCCTGAGCTGACTCTGGGTGAATATGTGACCTCGCTCCTGCATTGACGGATTTTTCATCAGGCAGGCTTGCAGCGGCTGTTGTGCTAAGAGTGCTTTGGCATCCCGCAACTGAGAGAGCCAAGATGGATGCCACGATTACTTTTAAAAACTTATTCATATTAATATCCTCCAATAAATGTGATTATGTTTTGCAATCCAATAGTCAGGCCGGATGCGGTGATTGCGAAACCGTAAGGAACCTCTGGACAGCCTAAATTGTGTAGAAAATTACGAGGCATCGGTTTGTCATCGGAATTCACCAATTCAAGCCCAAGTTTTGTGGCTCTGCGTGCCGCAAAAATGGCAAATATTGCCAAAGCAAACCCATAAAGTGCCATATATTTTATGAAGAGTGTGGCATTAGCTCCGAAGAAAATCGCTCCAGCGGTCCACATTTTTACATCACCACCTCCGATAAGACCAAATCTATAGGCGATATATCCTGCGCCATACATGATGGTTCCGAATACAAAACCAAGCATCAATGAATTAAAATCACCAGTGATACTATGTAAACCTATACCCAAAAGAGCGATTATGAGATTTAACTCGTTAGAAATCTCTCTCTTTTGAAAATCAGTTATGGACGCTCTTACGAAAAGCCCGAACGCAGCGACATATATAATGGTAACTGCATAAAATGTAATATCCATGTTTCTCTCCAAATCTTATATATAGAGATGGACGAAAATAATATTATTTAAACAAGTTCGATTTCTTAAATGGAGGATGCAAGTGCTGAAAGTTTCTGATGAAGTGCCCAGAAAATACCTGCAGGCACATCATCTGCTGTCCCTGAAATACCGTCTATACCAACAGAACCTGGGAAGAGCATGAAACCTGTGAACTCTTCAAACCCCAGAACAATACCCAATGATATTATACCAATGACAATGACCATTTCTGTTGCCTGCATGATTACACTCCTTCTGTCAAAAAGATGGAAAATAATCATCATTTTTAAATAAAAAAATAAGGGTGGCTGACGCTCACCCTTATTCTTTATTCGCATTATCTAATTAAGAATTAGATGTTTGCTGCGATACCTGATAGTTTTGCAACTAGCGCAGGGAAGATACCAGTAGTTGGGTCGTCGAATGCGGAAACGAAAGTTTCGAAACCTGCTACTAGAGTTAAAGATACTACGCCAAGAACGAGCGCATATTCAGTTGCTGTTAAACCCTTGATATTCATGTGTTTTCTCCTAATCTGATTTTCAAGTTAATGTAGG
>Ga0228675_1000610_pt1 | contig 13981 bp, 9 predicted proteins | sample 36D_rmetaG_FD_182786 | JGI IMG/M metagenome (GOLD analysis project Ga0228675, IMG submission 182786) | Seawater microbial communities from Monterey Bay, California, United States - 36D_r | ecosystem: Environmental > Aquatic > Marine > Coastal | place: USA: California | collected 2016-10-05
GCTAGGATCGATTGTTGCATGTTCTCCGTCTGAATATTCTGCACCAATCTGAATGCCAGCTGGTTTTTCTTTACTATATGCTAGTATACTTTCTAATTCAACTTTACGCATTTCAATTTCACCGTCGGATTCAGTTTCAATTTTTAGTCCACGAGTCCAACGACCGTGTGCTACTAATATCCAATCTCCAACTTCGAACTCATCTTTGTTGTTTGGACCTTTAGAATACACTTTGCCCCAACGTGGATAAATTCCCCTTGTGTCGCCGTCGTCGTTACTAATTATAATTCCCGAGGCAGTAGTTTGCTCGCCAAAATGCATTTCAGTTACTAATACATCTTCGCCTTTAGCTCGCGGTGTACCCTTAATTGCATTATAGTTTTGCGCCATTATTAGCTATCCTTCTTTATAAAATTGCCGTTTTCGTCTTCAATCCATTGATCTTCTGCAGCCGCTTCGTCCATCATGTCTTGTTCTTCAGCAGTTAATTCTACTTCAGGTTCAACTTTCTTTGTTGTTCTTCTTGATGTTTTCTTTGCAACTACTTCTGTTTCCTCCGTAGCATCTGGTTGTGCTACTTGAGGTGCACCACTTGATTGTTTAACTTTACCTGCAACATCATAGTATTCACGTACTAGATCTTCTCTCTTTTTTACAATCGATCCACCCGGTCCTAATTGGTCGCCTCTTGCATTGACTTTAGCATTACCAACAGCAGGGGTTAGTTCGTTCTTTTTCATAAGTAAATCCATATCAACTGATTTACCTCTCATACTTCTGTAAGTTTTTCTTCCTTTGGCCATTTTCTTTGCCTCCTATTATATACGTATATTTATCTAAGGAACTCGCGCCAGTCCAAGTCATATTGGATTGAATCTATGCGATGTACACCGATTAAGTATAGTATGTAACTTGCTACACTTGATCCTCTTCCAACTCCCCATACAATGTTATTTTCACGCATAAAATCTACTAGATACACCATATACCGTAATAAGTCTAGCATACCTCTTTTTGTAAATTCTTCAAACTCTTCGTCAACTCTTGCAAGGGTATCGTAATTTTCGCATTTTTCTTCTAAAACTCTATAAATGTCCATATTCTTATATTCGTCAGGCATAAACCATTCTGATTGTAATGCACCGTCAAATGTCTTTTGGTCTACATCTAATGGAATATATGTTTTTAACTTTTCTAATCCTTGTGATTCCAATGCTTCGTTAAATTTATCAATATCGTCACTTGGCTCACATAATACCACATGACATTTGTCAATATGACCGCTGTAGATCATATCAACTAAGTCTTTGTTTGTAAATCGTGGGATACCAAGACTATCTGTTTTCATAAGCATATACTTATTTTAACTTACTTTGATTAAATTGTCAAGTCCAGAATCGTCAGAATTTTCATTTTCTGCTTTCTTTTGCTCAAGCTGTTTGTCTTGTAAGGCAAGTTTGTATGTATCTAAGGCAAGTATAATTTGTTGTCTGGTTTCGTCATTGTGACAGATATGATATACCTTATTCAGTTTAAATATTTTTTCTTCGATTTCATTAATAGATAAGTCATGAGCATTATTTATTAATGGATGCATTACGGTGCAAACCTGCCAATGTATTCTGCAAAGACATAAGAGTTACCACCATCATAAGACCAAAAATCAATAATTATAGGTTCTGAAGGACTGTCTATAAGGAGTGTTGCTGGAAAGTTAGGAGATTTGTATATAGTTGCACCGCCTAGTGCTGCAAAGCTAACAGTTACTGGTTCTCCGTCTACACCAAAAAATTGTACTCTAAATTTTGCAACTCTATCTCCTGTAGAAGGAAAGTTTGAAAGAGTAAACTGCACAGTTGCTCCTGCCGCTTCTTCAGCAAATCTAACACTTTGATACATGCCATTTGTAAAACTTAATTCTTGTGAGCTTAACACGCCACCAACAGCTACAAATGATTCAGTGCTAGAATTTAACGTTCCATTAGTAAGCAAAGTTCCTTGGAAATTATTTTCAATATCCAATCTTGCTCTGTTATCTTGTATATCGTTAATTTCAATTTTTGCAGTTTCCAGAGCAGTTTTGATAATTTGAAAATTATCACGGAATCCTTGCGTATCGTTGTCTTTTCCTGCTACAGGATATTGTGCATCGATTGTTTCAGGTGTTATTTGACTTGCCATTTATTTTTCCTCGTACAGTGTATTTATCTATCTTATATTTAGTATGTGTATAATTGATTAAACATTAAATTTATAGTTAGCAAAAACAATAAATGTTTCACTATCTTTATCGTCAGCTGATTTTACTATATATCTGTCGATGTCGTAATTTATATTCCTACCATCAAAATTTGCTGCATTCAAGTTGCGGATAATATCTTCTGCATATCCTGCCTTACAGTAGCACAACGGAATAGCTGGAATATAATCTAACTCTTGTAGTCCTTCCTGAGGAGTTCGCATCCACAACGGCAGATAACTTCGTTTTGTAATCCCCACTTGAGAAATGTTCTTTCGCATGTTATCAAGATTACTAATATAACGTAAATTGTCGTTACTTTGGCTTATATTAATAGCGTCAGTATCTACTTTTATTGTATTAATTGGTTCTGGAGATATTTTATAAGGCTCCGCATCAGTAATTTGTAATTCTATTGTTACATTATTTAGATTTTGTAATTCTATTTCAAAATCATTGTCGTCAGCATCAATGTAAAAAACATTATCTCTTGTTTCGATTTTTAGTGTTTCGTTATCTATTGCAATAAACTTAGTAGTTGCCCTTCCATAAACCGGAAGTGTGTCAAATCCTGCACCTTGCTTTGTAACATCATCTTTTGAATTATACGACAAACTATCAACTGTAATTTTATTCTTTGTATTAATTTTGAATGACTTAGCTGTAGAACCTTTTGCTACTCCGGCTGGGTCATTAACTGGTATATATATAACTTCATAAACAACATCATTTGTACCAGGCAATTTTGCAATTGCAGATTTAATTTCTCCTAGTACATATTTTTTTCTTTTATGATTTTTTCCAGCTGCTGCAACAAAGTTTTTTATATCTTTAGATTCTATCCCTGCATAAACAAGCATTTCTAAATTTCTTTGTATACCGAATGCAGGGTCCTGCGGTCTATAAATTTTAGACGGTTCAAATATATCTGAATTACTAGTAAAAGACTGTATATAAGACCTTTCGTCTTCTTTTAGCATTGGCTTCATATATATCTTTGTAAATTTTATGTTTTCGCTATCTTCTATTATAAGTTGAAATTGTTTAGTCAATGCTGTATAATTAAATCTATCTTTTGCTTCAACTGTAAACTTAAATTCTCTATCAAATGACGTTTCGCCAGGAAATCTTCCGTCCCATGTAACTTCTTTGTTTTCAAAATATGTTAAACCTTTACCGTCTGCGTTTTCATATTGTCTTGGAATACCTATAAGTTCTCCATCATACGTCAAAGTCATACCTTCTGGTAATTTACCGCTTGTGATCCTATATATCATTTTAGTATCTGGGACTGTGCTTTCAGCTTTTACAGAAAGTGTGCTAGATAAATTTGCCGGTATAGTTCCTAAGTCAGAATCTGTAATCCAGTTGACAGTACTTTCAATTTCCCCTATAGTTTTTAGTGTAAAGGTTTTTACAGAGCTAGGTATATCTACTTCGTCTCGTTCTGATATTACGATATTTTTGCTGAAAAAAGAGTTTCGGAACAGTGCTATGCCTATGTTACGTCCTTGATTTATAACCTTCTGTAAATTAGTATCTAAACCTATTCTATCTTCATTGTCTCTTATTAAATCTATTCTAAAATCGCTGCTATCCGAACCTTTAAAGAACTGATTAATATTTTGTTTTATACGTGTTAAGCTTGTGCTAGGTAATTTTATATTCCACACCGTGTCATCTTTAGCTTGAATATATACCGGTGCGCCGTATGTTCTTTCTATTGCTTGTTTTGTAGCAGTAAGTCTATCAGATAAACTTAACTCATCTAATGATTCTGCTACCTGCGTCCATTTAGTTGTTTCAAAAACAATTTGCTGATTCCCGTCATCGTCTAAGATAAACTCTTGGTCTTGGTCTATTTGAGCTTGTGTAGTATGTGCTTCTACACATCTGTATATAAATTCATTTCCACCTAGGCTAGAAACAAAAGTTACATAATCACCTACAAAATAGTTTTCACTTATTGCTATATCACTAGGCGAAGCATAAGGAATTATAGGATCATTTTGTGGAGCAATTTGTACAATATCATATTCTATATACGGTACAATAGATTGTATGACATAGGATTCAGTATTACTTAATTTTAACGTTCTTCCTTTGTATTTTTCTTTTTCTGTTAGATTTAAACGATCTGCAAAAAAATAACCTTGACCTGTTTGTGTTTTTTGAGAAACTTTTAAACTTATCTCAGGTGCTAGGGACTGGTCCAAAAATATTACGTCATAGTCTGGTTCTGAATCGTCTACGTTGATAACCTTATATAAATTTTTTCCTATAAGTATTTGTCTACCGCGTAACTCAAGTAAATCATTTACTCCGTCTATTGACCCAGTAAGATCTGTTTTATATATTTTAAAACTTGTATTGCCTAATAGAACATCTTCGTAGTAAGTACCAAAAATTTCTACAGTTTCTAAATCAAATGTTAGCCTTGTAGCACGAATTGTAAATTTGTTATCTTTTACAACAGCAGGCTGATATGGAATTTTTCCATATAGTGTTCCTTTTTGATAGTCTAGTTGTAAACCACTTGGAAGAACACTAGGTGTGTTATCACTATTAATATCTTCAAGTGTATATCTAACTATTCCTTCAAGGGTATCATTTTCAATAGTTTCTATAGGTATAATAACATAATTGTCAGCTCGTTTGAATCCTAAATCTGACGGTGTAAGCCAAACTGGTGTTCTTACATTTGTAGCATCCGATGTGAAAACTCCTGTGCCTGCTTGCATTATAGTATTATCTGATTTTAAATAATCATCTCCCACTAAATAAATTTTAAAATCTCTTGTTGTAAAAGTGTCTCCGTCTGTGACAGTAACTCTAAAAGGATAGTACCTATTTAATTTCTTTGGTTGATTAGTTGTAAGGTTGTAGTCAAAAACTTCACTATCATAAAAATAACTGCCATACCCATTATTTGCAAGCGTAGCAAAATCCATTGGGAGACCGCCATACGGGCTAGCATCATAGCCACCGCGTTCGCTGCGTTGATCTAAAGCTAATAGCGGTTCAACAATACCAGTTAATCTGCCGTCTTCTGTAAGACTAATGCCAGGAGGTAATGTTCCGTCCCCTTCTGCAATAAAATATTCAAGTATGTCACCTGCACTTAAATCAGGATCTGTTGCAAGTAATTGATAATCAATTAAAGTATTATCTAATATAAACAATTGATTATTTGAACCCACAGGCAACAAGCCTTCGTTAGTTAGCCATGTAGGACTGTCTGCACCACTTACGATAATTTCAAGAGTTCTATCTTCAAATACATCATCTGCGTATGCTCTAAGGGTAAACTTGTAGACAGTATCAGTAGTAACCTCTAACGCCGTGCCTTTGATATATACACCTTCTATCCTGCATCCGCTAGGCAAAGCTCCGGCAATTAGTTCTACGGTGGGATTATTTAGACTAGACACTAGAGGTAGTAAGATGCTTACCTCTCTACGCTCAATTAGTGTTTGTATTTTTTTACCAGTGCCTACTGTCCAAATACTGCCAGGTTCTGCCATATTGTTTTCCTTTTGTAACAGTATTTATCGTGTGTTATGCTATTGAACCAAGCTCTATTGTCCTAAGATCAGGTAACAAAAACGTGCCAAAATCAACATTTGCATCTTCTATCAACCAGTCTAGAATGCCGTTCACTGTGCGACTCATTTCACCAAAGTCATAATAGTTATCAAAATAGGGAGCAATGGTTGCAGGATTAACACCGTTTATAGTTCCTGTAACGTTACCAGTTAATGAACCTATAAAACTATTTGCAGTGATCACAGATGCATTACTTATATTCAACCCATTTGCATCTAAACTTCCGCCTAATACTGGATCATTATCTGCCTGTACTTTTGTGTTAGCAGAATTTTTAATGTAAACTGAATTATCTTGGACATATGTATCTATGCCTTCTAGGCCATATATATTAAGTTGCTGTCCTGGTTGGACAGCATATTGGCCGTCTTCTGTAGTAATACTTATTTCAGTGAATGGTTTTTGTGTATTGCTTATTACAATCTCACCATCTTCAGTGCTAGTTACACTTATATCTTTTCCTGCGGCAATACTTTTTAATCTAATATCAAATTTTAGGATATCATCAAAAATACCTTCCCCTGAACCTGTATTACTTACAGTAGTTTTTTCGTTATCTCGCAGATCTAAGTCTTCAAAATTTCTATTAACTTTAATGAATGCTTCTCGGAGATCGTCTCCTGTACCATCATTTGCTGTTTGCCCTATGCTTATTAATTCTATAGCCATTTATTTCTCCATTACAAATTTGCTAACGCCCAAGATTTAAATGCTGCGTAATCTCCAGCACCATCTTGTAGAGCTGTTTTTAAATCTGCTATTTTTACATAGCCTGGTATTTCACCGTTCAATGCGTCCACTAGTAATGAACTATCGTCTGCAAATACCGAACCGTGAACGTCAAAAGTATCACCTTCTTGAAGTGCAGTCTCTGCTAGTATTCCCTGTGCAGAGCTCGCTGCATCAATTATTCCATAGCCTGCAATAGTAGTTGGAGTATTTGCTACATTTGTAAAATCGACTGAACTTGCAATTACTCCTGTAAGATTAGATCCATCTATAGCTGGTAGTGAGCCAGCTATATTACCTGCAGATATAGTGCTATTTACACCATCAATAAGTAATGTACTATCGTCGCCGTATATTGATCCGTTAAGGTCGCCGTTTAGACCACCAACAAAGTTTACATTATTTGTAATAGGCCCAAAGAATCTTATGTTTTGTGACGTAAGATTGATTGTATTTCCGGTTCCTTGCGGCGCCAAATTTATAGCTTCGTTGCTAGTGCTTCCGTTTGTTTGCAGTGTTATACTATCGTCAGATGTGATATTGTTTGCTACTAGTGCTGTGCCAAAACTAACAGTGCCGTTTATTGTTGTTGTGCTGCCTGCATTACCAATATTAACTGCTGTTGCTGTTGTTGCACCAATTGCTACTGTTGTTTGATCTAAGTCTGCTGCTAGTGTTCCTGGTGTTGCTGTATGTGTTACTTCGCCGTTTGTATCGTTGTACATCATTACAGTTGTACCAACTGCATCACGTACTGGTTTAACTACAAAACTATCTGCTGCGGTATTTTCAAGTGTAGCACCTGTTGCGTTCAATACAATACTGTTTGCGGCTTGATTGTTTTTACCGGCATACTGCCCTATTGCTATTGCTTTGTCACCTTGATTAGTTTCGCCTGCTTGGCTTCCTATTGCTACTGCGGATACTCCTTGTCCTGAGTTACCTGCATTATTACCTATTGCTTGTGCATAATCTCCTGCATTTGATCCTTTACCTATACTAACAGCTTCTGAGCCTGCCGATGAGCCATTGCCTAATGCTATACTTTGTGAAGAAACTTTTAAACTTTCTGTTTCAATATCACCAACAACTTTATTATTGTTGCCATCTACAAGTACTGTTGAATCATCTCCAAATACACTACCTGTTACTTCACCGTCAAATGTACCTGTGTGCGCACCTGCGGCATTACCTGTTACGTCACCAACAACTGGTCCAGTATGTGTGCCTGCTGTATCACCTGTTAGATTACCTAACATGTCTCCGGTCAAGTTACCATGAACTCTATCAACATTTAACTCTTTGTTAAAGTTCCATCTATCGTCTGCACTAGTATATGTTAGTGTTGCATTTGATCCCTCTACAGTGATACCGGCGCCGTTTGCTGCTGTTGCATCTGCTGCTCCGTTAGCTACCACTATGTTTAAATCGTCCACAGTAAGCGTAGTACTGTTAATTTCAGTAGTTGTTCCCTGAACAACTAAGTTTCCTACTACTACAACATTATTTTCAAAAGTTGCAGTACCAGTAATATATGGCGAAACAATTTTACCTGATACGCCGTCAATTACTACTGTACTGTTATCTGATACAACAGATCCTGTTAGGTCTCCTACAAATCCGCCGCTTGCTGTGATAGGTGTTGAAACATCACCTAATAATCTAATCTTATTTGCGTTAATATTAACTTCACCGTCTGCAAGAGCTGGCGTTATGTCTATTAATTCTTCAGCAAGAGTTCCGTCTGTAGTTAGTGTAAGCCCTCCTACACCCGTTACACTGTCTAAGATTGTTAATCCAACAGATTGAGCACCATTAAATACAAATGTACCGTTTACTTCTACATCTGTTACTGTAATATCGCCTGCTACTATATTAGCAGATTCAATATTTTGGTTTTGTATATTACCAACAACCAGTCCTGCAACGCCGTCAACTATTACAGTTGAGTCGTCGCCAAAAACGCTGCCTTTAATATCTGATTCAAAAGGTACGCCTTCGTCAAATAAACTTGACAGTGTATCGTCTAAATCAGCAGTTTGTAAATATCCTACGTCATCTGAAAATTCTGATAAAAATTGCGGTGCTCCTTGTAACGCTCCGTAGCTAACTTTACCTGATGTAGCATCAAATACAATTTCTTCGTTGTATGAAACTAAGTTACCTTTTAGTGTAGTGGCAACAACCTCATTAAACTTTTTAGCTTCTGTGCCTACATTGCCTACGCCGTCTACGCTAGGTTTTAAATCGCCTGTAGATAAAATACTATCTACATTAAGTGTTCCGAGATCTGTTAACGGTCTAAAATCTATTCCGTCGCCTGATGAATTAACTTTTACAAAATAATTTGCAGTGCCAGCAAACGTGGTAGGAGTGTCAACTAAATCTAAAAAATTTACAGGAGAAACAGTGTTCCCCCCGACTAGTAATCGTTCTGTTGTTATAGTACCAACTGCATTAATATCATTGACACTTGTTATACTAGTGTTTGTGAGGTCAAGATTATCTCCGTCCGGCAATTCCTTAATTTTATTGCCATCTGTAGTATCAAGTACTAGGGGGAATCTATTTGCCATTCTTATTAATCCTATTGTTATACATATTTATCGTATCCACTTGAAGTATTATAGTGCTGCTATTCTAGTTTGAAAGTCTGCAAAGTCTGTACTTGCTGCTACTAATGCTTTCAAGTCTGCTGTATTAGTGTAACCTGGTATTGCCGCGTTGTGTGTAACTTGTCCGGTGTCAGCATCGTAACCAAGTATGGTTACCATTGTATCGTTTCTAATTGGTGTAATTACTAGACTACTTGCTCCAAAGTTGTATACTTCTGCACCAGTCGCGTTTATTACAATCGAGTTTGCGGCTTGGTTTGCATAACCTGCGTTTCTACCAATTGCTATTGCATGGTCGCCTTGATTAGTTTCACCTGCTTTTTCACCAATTGCTATTGCATTTGCGCCTTGTCCTGTATTACCTGCACTATTACCAATTGCAACGTTAGTTGAACTTACTGTTAAACTTGCTGTTTCTACGGTGCCAACAATCTTGTTGTTAACTGCATCTACTAGTAGAGTACTATCATCACCAAACACACTACCTTCAATGTCACCATCATGTGGTGCACCAGCTACTTGATAACCTGCACTTGCATGGTTGCCCCAACCAAATGCTGTGTTCCAATTTGCACTTCCTGCATTTGTAATTCTTGCATCTGCTCTTACGTCTGTGTAATATAAATTTGTACCTTCAGTTAATTCAGTAGTAGTGTTAGTTGTTAACATTACTTTATTGTTTACACCGTCAACTAGTAAAGTACTATCGTCTCCAAATACACTACCTCTTAGGTCTTGTGGTACTATTGGAGATCCTGTATACAACTCTGTGAAGTTGTCGTTGATTTTTGTGAAAGCTGTACGCAAAGGATCGCCATCACCTTTGTTAGGACTTGTTCCTAAATCAATTATTTTTTGCGCCATTTGGTGCTCCTAGTTGTACTCTTAATTTTCCAGCAGTTGCAATTACACGTCGCGGCTGCGGGTTTTTATTGTCTACAGAAGCCTTTGCTCCGTTTTTTACAAGTCTATCTACGTTTTTGTTTTCCATTAGTGCTTCCCTACTACAACTTCAACTGTGCCGCGTTCGCTATCATCTTTAGTCCCAACTGCCTTACCAATAACTTGTCCAACACCTGGTGCATTATTAACAATAGCATAACCTGGTACAGCACTTGTGACAAGCATGTCACCTTTAGCAACCTTGCCAATAACTTTACAAGGCACTCTACCTTGCAATGCTAGTCCTACAACATTATCACCTTCTAATGCGCTGTTCATTAAGTGTGCTGGATTTGTTGTTACAACACCTGCTACACTTGTCTGTCCTTTTGCTGTACATTCTGTAACCTCTACATCTCCTCCAAATACAAGTACTGTACCCGGTTCATAGTTTGTGTCACCTAAATAGTTTTCTGCCAAGTCAGCGTAGTAAGCTTCTGTTGCAGTACCATGGAAGGTTGTTGCATAAACATTTGCATATTTTCGTGATGCACTTCCGATATCATATGAATTAGTTGTATCAGGTAGCATACCTGATGAACTAAACAGCGCAGGTACAACACTTGAATTTGTTGCCGAGTCTGCTGTAACAATTGCAATTTTTCCTGTTGTTGATACACCGGTGTTAGCGCCTATACCGATACCTGTACTTGCTGCACCCTTCTCTCCCGGAGCTTCGATAAAGCTTGAATAAATCCAGTCTACCGCTAAGACTTTTTCACCGTTAAAGTTAGATAACCCTTGTAGAGTACTTTCTGATACTCCTGTTGCAGATATATTTACACTACCTGCTATTTCTAAATTTGGAAACGTAGGGGGAACATATCCTGGATCTGCAGGAACACCTACAGCAGGTGCGCCGCCAGCTGCTCTCATAATTTCTCCCTGTGAAGGAGTTTTCATAATTACAGTTGTTCCGTCAAGTGATAGTATTTCATAACTTGGATCGCCACCGAGTATAAGTGAGTTTACTTGTACACTACCGTCAGCGTTTGTTTTTACAATAGAATTGATTTCGCCTGAAATACTTACATTTGAAGTGCTGTATGTACCTTCACCTGTTTTAATCAATACTTGGCCAGGATCAGATAATGCTGATAATTCAGCAGCAAAATCAGTATCGTTTAGGCCGCCACCTTCTGAAATAACAGTACTAAATGGGATTTGGTCTATATCATTATCTGAACTATCGCCTGCATAATTACCTAACACGGTTCCGTCATTTATACGTTGTATTTTTTGTAAAGGTAATTGTCCATTTGCAACTGAAACAAAACCACCTACAGTTGTAAATATTTCTTCGTCAAATACTGCTGATCCTAAATCGTTTTGTGTAATACCAGCAGAGCTAGGTGCAGTACTTGCAGCATTTAAACTTAGTTTTGATTGCGCAATATTAGCTGTAGGACTAACATCTGAATTAACAATACTATTAGATTTAATTTGGAAATTAATAGTTGTAAATCTGTCTGTTACCACGCCGCCGCCGTCTAGTGTAACTTCTTTGTTAGTAGTAATATCTATATCACTAGCAGCATTAATGACACCGTTTGCCCATTCGTCTACAGGACCATCAACTACAAGTCCTTGGGCGCCACTTACATCGCCTAATACAACATCAGCATTACCTGAAATACCTACTGGTTTACCGTCACTAAACACTCCGGTTGTTGGAGAATATGTTATTTCTATTAGATCTCCTTCGTATCCAGTAATTACTTGTAGGTCAACTATTAATCCTGTAGCCCCTGATACAGTTCCTGTAATTGTGTCTCCGCGTTCAAACGGTCCTCCTACAATAGAACCCGAAATAATAAATAATTTCTTATATTCTGTAGAAACTAATAATTGATTTTCGTCAAAGCTTTGATATTGCACACTTCTTAAATCTTTAATTTCGTCGCCGGTATCTGTGCCTGAATCGACATATGCTTTTGTTGCAGCATCAGAATCTGAATTAGGTACTTTCAAATTAGTAATTGTATTGCCAGCTGCATTCAAATCATCTGTCATAGGAACAGCACCGTTAGGAGCAAGCACACCTGGCCCTAGTTTGTTAGAAACAGGAGTACCATTTACATCGTAGCCTAAGCGTCTGTTTACATAGCCACGTACAGCAAGTTCTGTTGGCACAGTATCTGATGCATTATCAGTCATCGCTGTGTCTGTACTAAATTCAGTAATAACAACACCACGTTTAAAGCCTAGTCCATCAACATCACTAAGTGCAAGTGATGCACTAAATGTAACTGTACCAGTACCCTGGTCTACACTAAAGAATCTACCAACTCTAAAGATACCATTTTGATCTGTACTCACATAGAACACACGACCTTTACCACGTTCATCAACTTCTTTAGCTTGGTCTTTTGTTGCAGGCTCACCAAAAATAACAGTTGGATAATTTGATTCATTAAATCCACCCGAGCCTACATCTAGGAAGTCATGTGACGTAGCACGACACGTTGAGATATTTACAGTAACAGAACCTTCTGCGCCTGCTTGTAGTCCCGCTCTAATAATTACTCGCTCTGAGCCTAAGACCACAGGAGCAGATAATCCTACTTCTAAGCCTCCTGGATTCGCATAGTCATTTAAGTTAATGCTGTCTATAACTTCTAAATCTACAATAACGTATTCATTATCTTCTGCAATCGGAACAATTGCATCAGTGTTATCGACACCACGAGCATTATATACATAGAAAGTTTTTCCGCCCCATGTAATTATTGGTGCTTCTGTTAATGTGCTTGCAGTCCAGCCTACAGGTCTATTTGCAATATCAGTTTTTAAGTTGTTATTCAATCTAGAAACTTCATTTTCATCAAGCGTAGGTTGCAAAGCAAGAACAACGTCACCTGCTGTTCCTCCTTTTGTTGTGCCCCCACTGCTTAACTGTGTTTCCTGAGCTTTTGCGCTATCGATCGATAATCTTATATAATCATATGTTGCATCAAACCCAGATTGCAATTCGTCACTTTCTAGCTCATTACCTATACTATCCGAAGTTAAAAAGCTAATTGACCTATATACAAAGTCTGGGTTTTCTTTAAAAATAACCGCAGTAGATGGACGAATTGTTAAAACATCCGGTCTTGCAAAATCTCTAATAATATGTGTTTGGTTACGTCTATAGTTTATGGCTTCGCCAAATGGTACATCGTCTAGCAGGCCGTCTGTGCTAAATTGACTATCACTTGTTGAAAAATTAAGTTTATACACAGTACCATCATACATTGGGCTATTACCATCTAAAAATGGAGATCCTGTAATAGATGCTGCTGTAACTACGCCGCCGTCAATTTCGGTAATCGTTATAAATGCATCATTTTCAATAGTTCCGCCGCCCAGCTCTAGTCCATCTACGACCATTGTATCGCCAACAGTATAATTACTACCGCCACTATTTACTTCTATCGAATAACCGTTTCTTATTGTTTTATATGCAGTGAATGTAACACCAGTTGCTGTCAAGTTATCTATTGTCTGAGATTTAAATGGAATTTCTGAGCCAAGATAGCGCATTCTCCCTAGATGAGCTTCTGTAGGAGCTACGTTTGCCACTTCGTAACGAGCAAATGCTGGTATACCAGGATGATATATATCAAATTCTGATCTATTGCTAGGTATATCTTTAAAGTCGTAAGCAAACATAAACAAGTTTAGTTTTTCATTTGCATATCCTGTACTGTCAACTCTAATTGGTACGCTGCTGGCACCCAACGCATTAACTGTAGAATCTCCTGTAATAGGTCCAGTGACTACGAGTTCGTTTGTTGTGTCAAACGCTCCTGAAGTATCTGTTAGGTATATAACTCTGTCACCCGACGGTGAAGCAACGCTATCTCCT
>Ga0228675_1000617_pt1 | contig 13901 bp, 14 predicted proteins | sample 36D_rmetaG_FD_182786 | JGI IMG/M metagenome (GOLD analysis project Ga0228675, IMG submission 182786) | Seawater microbial communities from Monterey Bay, California, United States - 36D_r | ecosystem: Environmental > Aquatic > Marine > Coastal | place: USA: California | collected 2016-10-05
CAGGGGCACTAGCGTGAAAGGCCCGCCCGATCGGTGCACCTCGGTCGAGACGTTGTCATGGGGCATCGGATGCGTGACCGCAAACGCGAGCGCCTTTTGTCCATAGCGTGTGGTGCGCACGGAAATGCCCGCCTGTTCGCGCACGGGGCTGTTACGCCCATCGGCGGCGATGACGAACGGGGTCGTGATCCGGGTGCCGTCCAACAGGGTTACGCGGGCCTCATGTGTGCGGGTCTGGACGCGGGCTGTGGCGGTGCCTGGGCGGAAATCGACATTGGGCAGTTCGGCCAGCTGTGCCACCATTTCGCGGCGTAACAGCCAATTGGGCAGGTTCCAGCCAAAGGGCGCGTCGCCCAGATCGCTGCTCTCAAAATTCCGCACGACAGGTTCGCGTGCGGGGTTTGAAGCATCGACGATCCGCATCGTGTGCAGCGCGCTGGCAAAGGGGGCAAGCCGATCCCATAGGCCGGCCTCTTGTAGCAAGGCGCGGGCAGGTTGCAGGAACGCGGTGCTGCGCAGATCCGCGCCAACAGCGTCGCCGTCGGTGATCGGGGGGGTGGGATCAACAAGCGTGACCCGGTGCCCGCAGGCGCCAAAGGCAGCAGCTGCGGTCAAACCGGCCACACCGCCGCCCGAGATCAGAATATCGGTGGTTTCATGCATGGATGCTGCCTCCCTCCGGCACAGTTAGGCCGCGGCGGCTGGTACGGCCAGTGCTCAGGCGACCTCAATCGACAATCTGCGCCAGAAAGTCGCTTAGATCACGCGTGTGATGGTGAATGTGCTCGCCGCGGGGGCGGGTTTCGGCGACCAGCACCGTTGCCATGCCCAGTTCGTGCGGGACCTGTAGGTTGCGCGGCTCATCTTCAAACATCGCCGCGCTGCGCGGCGTGAGGCGGTCCTTGGTGAACACGGTGTCAAAGGCGGCGGCGTCGGGTTTGGGCTGATAGCCCGCGTGTTCCACTCCATAAAGGGCATCGAACAGATGGCTCAGGCCGCGTGCCTCTAGGACGCGGGCGGCATAGGGGGCAGTGCCATTGGTATAAACGATACGCCGCCCGGGCAGGCGCGCGATCCGTTCCGCCAGCGTGGCATCGCGGGGCAGGACCGAGAAATCAATGTCATGCACATGATCCAGAAACGGGTCCGGGTCGATTGCGTGTTCGCGCATTAAGCCCGCAAGCGTCGTGCCGTGGGTCCGCCAGTAGTGAGCGCGTAGGCGGTCCGCCTCGGCCAGATCAACGCCCAACGTGTGGGCCACATAATCCCGCATCCGCACCTCGATCTGGTCGAACAGGCGCACGTGGCTGGGATAAAGCGTGTTGTCCAAGTCGAACACCCACGTGGTGATATGTTCAAAAGGCAGCGGCAGGGTAGTGGATATGGTCATGGGGCCGCACCCTACGCGCTACGATCCGGGGGGCAACCCGTCCTTTGGGCTTGGTTCTGCGCTTGATCCCGCGCGGGCAGTCTGCATATCATGGTATACGATTAAGGCAGACGGGGTTCACGTGGAAAAAACATCGCAAAAAGACGCCTATGGGCTGATCCTAGAGGCGATTGATGTGGGCACGTATCGCCCCGGCGATCGCTTGGTCGAGAGCGAACTTGCCGAACGGTTTGGCGTGTCGCGAACCCCCATTCGCGAGGCATTGCAACGGCTTGAAACCCAATCGTTGCTGACGCGTGATGGGCGGTCCTTGATCGTGGCGTCGTTGGATCACGACCAGATTGCTGAACTCTATATCGTGCGCACCGAGTTGGAGGCGTTGGCTGCCAAGCTGGCGGCGAAACACGCCGCCCCCGAAGAGATTAAGGTTCTCTTTGATATGGTCGAAGATGACCGCGCGCTGATCGATGATCCCAAGGCGCTGAGCCGGGCCAATCGTCGGTTCCATACACAAATTCATTTGGCCAGCCACAACCGGTATCTGGTGCAACAGTTGGACCTGGTCCACCGGTCGATGGCGTTGATGGCCACGACCTCGCTGGCCGCAGAGGGTCGGGGAGAGTTGGCGTTGGCCGAGCATAGCCGCGTCGTGCAGGCCATTGCCGATGGCGACGGCGAGCGCGCGGCAGAAGAACTCCGCGCTCATCTGAGTGTGGCGTTTGAGGTCCGTCTCAAGGAAGAATCCGAGCGGATCATGGCGTCCGGCGGGCGGATGTAGCCCCGCGCGCGCAGGTCACGAAATACGCCGGATCGTGCCATCTGAACCAACCTTGATCACGGGCACTTTCAGCAGCTGATCGGGTAGGGGTTTGATATTGGGGGCCGTGTCCTTGATCGGTGTGCCAAAGATCACTGGTTTACGCTCAATCCCCGCAGCCTCAGGTGTTTGGACATTGTGTTCGGCCCCACCGAATGCGCCGTGCTCGGTTTTGTCCCAGTAGAATGGCTTGCGCACGGTTTCAAACAGCGCCTTGTAGGTCGAAAGCGTTGTGAGCTGAAAATAGGGCAGCGTCAGAGGCACCCATGGCCGCAAAAACCTGAGGTGACTGGAGCGGCAGGCCACCAACGCCAGCGTGATTGTCAGGACTGTGGCCAGTGTGAAAACCACCGCCATCGGCCACACGGCCCATGTCGGCAAAAGGGTCATGATCGGATGATGCACCCCAAAGGCGACAACAACCGTGCTCCATAACAATGGGGCCAACGCGGCGTTCAGGATCATCCCCAAAAACATCATGTGAAACCCAAGCCACTTGCGCAGGCCAAGGTCGCGAAGCAATTGGATCGGCTGGCGATTATGAACCACCCAAGTCATGAAATAGCCCTTGTTCCAGCGCGACCGTTGCTTGATCCAAGGCCAAGTCGCCGCGTTGGCCTCTTCATGGGTGGTGATGTCGATCATCTCGGTTTCATAGCCCAACCGCGCAAGGCGAATGCCCAGATCGGCGTCCTCGGTCACGTTGTGCGCGTCCCAGCCGCCCAATTCTCGCAACACATCCCTGCGGAAAAACAACGTGGTCCCGCCCAGAGGCACGGCCAAGCCCATGCGTTTGATCGCGGGCAGAAACAGGCGAAACCATGTGGCGTATTCGATGGTAAAACAGCGTGAAACCCAGTTTTTCCGGGGGTTGTAATAATCCAGACGGCCTTGCAAGCAGACGACCTTTTCTGGGGCGATCGCAAAACGGTTGGCCACTGCGTGCAATTGCCGGGCCTCGGGGGCGTCCTCGGCGTCATAAACCCCGACGATAGAGCCCCGCGCAAAGTTGAGTGCATAGTTCATCGCACGCGGCTTGGTGCGGGGTGTGCCATCGGGCACCACGATGACGCGAAACCACGACGGGATCGCCGCACGTGCCAGTGCCATGCGTGTCTCAATATCGTGTTCCTCAACGATCAGGCAGATGTCGAGCAATTCCCGCGGGTAATCGAGCCGTGCCATGCGTTGGACCAATGGTCCCGCGATCGTTGGCTCTTTGAACAGCGGTACAAACAGCGAAATGATTGGCCGCTTGGTTTGTGATCCGTGATCTCGGTGAGAATGAAATTCGCTTTTGTCCTCGGTCAGGTGAAACCACAGCGCCGTGCCCTTAAAGATCACGTTGCTGATCAAAAGGGCGCAGGCCAGCAGTGACAGAACCGCTAACGTCATCATTGTGTGAAACAGCAGGCTAAAGATCAGGACGACACACACCGTCGGTACCACTAGGCTCGACAAGCTGGTCGCCCAATTGCGGCATGACATGCCTTCTGACACTTTGGCCTCGGCCCGGCGGGCAAGGGCTTTGCCGTGGCCAAGGGCGATGGCCTTTAGCACCTCAACCTCTGGGGCAAGGGTGAAGAGAACGTTGCCCAAACCGGGGGGCAATGCCGCGCGGATCTGAGGGATTTTATCGGGATTCGATGTGGCGAGGATCAGCATTCCACCGGTCTGCGACCAGGGCACCACGGTGTGTTTCAGGCACAGCTCCCATGGGAGCGACCGGATCATATCCAAATCATGTGGGGGCAGGGCAGTGTCCGCAAACCCGATGCCATACTGCGATGACAGGGCCATCATCAAATCGCGCTCGGTCACCCAGCCATTGGCAATTAGGATGTCGCCCAATCGGGCATCCTCGCGCAGTTGTAATGCCAACGCCTTGGCCAGATTACCGGGCGAAATCGCGCGTGCATCAAGCAGATATGCACCAAGAGGCGAGGCGTGACCCGAGGTGGAGGCCGCGCGCTTTTTGGGGCCCAGCAGTGCGGGCACGCGTGTCGCTTGGACAAGTTTTAGAAACTGGGTGGACATCAAGGACCCTTTACAATCAGGTCCTTGAAAGACGCTATTGGTAAACAGAAAGTTAATGCGAAGGTTAAATTAACGCATTAACTCAGTATGTTAACCAATTAGGCAGGCATTTTTAACGCGTTCCTGAAACGTTCAAACAAATACATCGAGTCCATGGGGCCCGGGCTTGCCTCTGGGTGGTATTGCACCGAATACACCGGGCGGTCTGCCATCCTGATTCCACAGTTCGATCCGTCGAACAGCGACACGTGGGTTTCAATCACGCCCTCAGGCAGCGTCTGGCTGTCGACCGTGAACCCGTGGTTCATCGAAGTGATCTCTACCTTGCCGCTTTCGAGGTCTTTGACCGGGTGGTTCGCACCGTGGTGGCCGTGGTTCATCTTGATGGTCTTGGCGCCCAATGCCAGTGCCAACATCTGGTGACCCAGACAGATGCCAAAGATCGGCAGATCAGTGGTGTCGAGGATCTCGCGGATCATAGGCACAGCATATGCGCCAGTGGCTGCAGGATCGCCGGGGCCATTGGACAGGAACACACCCGCGGGGGAGTGGCTTTTGATGTCCGCAGCGGTTGCCGATGCGGGCAGCACGGTCACATCACAGCCTGCCCACGCCAAACAGCGCAGAATGTTGCGTTTTGCGCCGTAGTCGATGGCCACAACCTTGGGGGCCGGGCCTTCACGCTTGGGGTAACCTTCGGGCCAAGCCCAACGGCTTTCGTCCCATGTGTAGCTTTGGGCGCAGGTGACTTCCTTGGCCAGATCGAGGCCCTCTAGGCCCTTGAATGCCCGAGCGGCTTTGACCAAGGCTTCGATGTCAAAATTGCCCTCAGGGTCGTGGGCCAGTGCCACGTGCGGCGCACCTTGTTGACGGATCGCGCGGGTCAAGCGGCGGGTATCAACGCCGCCCATCCCAATGCGGCCCTGCGCGGCGAGCCACGCGCCCAAATCCTGCGCGTTGCGCCAGTTGGACGGTGCGGTGGGGTCCCATTTAACGACCATGCCTGCGGCAGCGGACTGTCCGGTTTCGTCGTCTTCGGGCGTAGTGCCTGTGTTGCCCACGTGGGGGAAGGTGAAGGTCACGACTTGGCCCGCATAGGACGGGTCGGTCATGATTTCCTGATATCCGGTCATTGCGGTGTTAAAGCACAATTCGGCGACGGACAGGCCCGTGGCACCAAACCCGTGTCCGTAGAACACGGTGCCATCCGCAAGGGCCAGACAGGCTGTGGGGCGGGGGTCTGACATGATGGTCTCCTAGCGGCTGATGGGGTTCGGCAAATTGGCCACGGTTTAGGCGCGTGGGGCAGAGGGGTCAAGCGTCAAAGGGCCTTGATCGGAGGGTTCAGACGCGCTTGGGTTGTTTGTCGCGGGGGGCTGATATATGTGACGCCCTTTCTCGGGTGTGAGCAAGGAACATGACGATGGATATGCGCGCTAAAGTCACCGCCGCTTTGAAAGACGCCATGAAGGCGAAGGACGCCACAAGGTTGTCGACGCTGCGGCTTATCAATGCGGCCATCAAAGATCTGGATATTGCCAAGCGGACCGAAGGCACCACGGTTGGTGATGCTGATGTGCTGCAAATCCTTGGTAAGATGGTCAAGCAACGGCAGGAAAGTGTACGCGCCTACGAAGAGGGCGGGCGTCTTGAATTGGCCGAGCGGGAGCGTGAGGAAATCGCGATCCTAGAGGATTACTTGCCGCGCCAACTGTCCGAAGCAGAGATTGATGCCGCCGTTGCGACCGCTATTGCCGAAGTGGGTGCAAGCAGCATTCGCGACATGGGCAAGGTGATGGGCGCGCTCAAATCTAAGTACACCGGCCAGATGGATTTTGGCGCCGTTGGCCCCATGGTCAAAGGCCAGCTGTCCTAAGGGCTATCTGCCTTTGTGAACAGGGTGCGGGCCCAAAGGCCCTCACCACCTGTCGCGACTTTAATAGTCGCGACAGCGCCCCGGTGAATGGGGGCGTTTTTCTCAAGAGATCGAAAATAAAAAAGCCCCACGCCATGCCGTAGTTCCGGCAAAGTGCGCGGGGCTTTGAATGCTATTGCGCGGTCTTGGTCCTCGCGAGCGCATCTAACAAAAGCATGTGCAACTCAGCCCGTTCCTCTGGGGTCAGAAAACGGCCCAGTTCCACATCACGTGCACCACCGCGCAGGGTCAGGTAGTTCTCAACCGGCTCGGAGTGCAGCTCTGCCCGGACCCAGAACGGATTGGCTTCCCAAGACTGTTTGGGCGCGCGGGGATTGATCCGCAGGATCGAGATTAGCTCAGGCGTCAGGGTCAACTGCTCGCGCAGCGTGCCGTCCTTCCATGAGCGTTTGAGCAAGCACCACACAAGCGTGACCGTCGCGGCAATGAAGGGCAGCAGAAACCAAAGTGCTGCCGTGCCGACCACCGACAAAAGCGGCAGTGCAAACAGCATGGATGTCGCCCCGATAAACGCCACGAACCCCTTGGGGGTCAGGCTTTGGTGTGGCCACAGCGTGATTTCGAGGGTGGGTGTGGAAAGGGCCCCGGAATGATCCGGAGCCCCCTTTGTAACCTGGAAAGGCATCGTGCCTAGTGCCCCGGCTGCTTGTCCCACATGTCGCGGGTCGGCAGCTGCTCGAAGGTGTGCTCCGGGGGAGGGTTGGGCAGGGTCCATTCCAGCGTATCCGCGTATTCACCCCAGTAGTCTGTCTCTTTGATCTTGCGACCAGCGACCAGCGTGTAGGCCACGATGCCGATGAAGAACAAGAAAGAGGCAAAGCTGAGGAAGGCGCCGTAGGAGCTAATCTGGTTCCAGTAGGCAAACGCCTCTGGGTAGTCGATGTAGCGGCGTGGCATGCCTTGGTTGCCGAGGAAGTGCTGTGGGAAAAACGTGATGTTGGTCCCGATGAAGAAGGTCCAGAAGTGCAGTTTCCCGGCCCACTCAGGGTATTGGCGACCCGACATCTTGCCGATCCAGTAGTAGATACCGGCAAAGATACCGAACACGGCGCCAAGGCTCATCACGTAGTGGAAGTGTGCCACAACGTAGTAGGTGTCGTGATACGCACGGTCGATACCCGCTTGGCTGAGCACGATCCCTGTTACACCACCAACGGTGAACAAGAAGATGAAGCCCATCGCAAACAGCATCGGTGTGCGGAAACTGATGGAGCCACCCCAGATCGTCGCGATCCAGCTAAAGATCTTAACGCCTGTTGGTACCGCGATAATCATAGTAGCGATCATGAAGTACGCTTGCTGGCTGAGGCTCATGCCGACGGTGTACATGTGGTGCGCCCAGACGACGAAGCCGAGGGCCCCAATGGCAACCATAGCGTAAACCATGGGCAGGTAGCCAAAGATCGGCTTGCGCGAGAAGGTTGCAACAATGTGGCTGACGATGCCGAAGGCAGGCAGGATCACAATGTACACTTCGGGGTGACCAAAGAACCACAGGATGTGCTGGTACAACACGGGGTCGCCACCGCCTGCAGGATCAAAGAAGGTAGTCCCAAAGTTACGGTCCGTCAGCAGCATGGTGATAGCACCAGCCAGAACAGGCAGAGCCAGAAGGATCAGCCATGCAGTCACAAAGATCGACCAAGCAAACAGCGGCACTTTGTGCAGCGTCATGCCGGGGGCGCGCATGTTGAGGAAGGTTGTGATGATGTTGATCGCACCTAGGATCGAGGAGGCGCCCGATACGTGCACCGCAAAGATCGCCAGATCCATCGACATACCGCCTTCGTTCACCGACAGCGGTGGGTACAGAACCCAACCAACGCCCGAGCCCGCTTGACCGTTACCGCCCGGTGCCAACACCGACGCTACAGCCAGTGTGGTCCCTGCGAAGAACAGCCAAAACGACAGGTTGTTCAAACGTGGGAACGCCATGTCCGGTGCGCCGATGTGCAGCGGCATGAAGTAGTTCCCGAAGCCACCAAAGAGCGCGGGGATCACAACGAAGAACATCATCAAGATGCCGTGGCCTGTGATCAGCACATTCCAGAGGTGTCCGTTGGGGGTACATTCGCCAACAGCCGCCGCCGTCAGGCGCGCGCCTTCAAGGCACATGTATTGCACACCGGGATCCATGAGCTCGAGGCGCATGTAAACCGTGAATGCAACAGAGATAAAACCGGCGATGCCGGAGACGATCAGGTATAGAATCCCGATGTCTTTGTGGTTTGTCGACATGAACCAGCGGGTAAAGAACCCAGGTTTCGCGTGGTCGTCGTGTCCCGTGAGGGCTGCGTCCGCCATGGAAAGCTCCCAATTGTTATGTGGCAGTGGCGCGGGGGTCCTTCCCGCACAATTTATTGAGTGTTCTTCTAGTGATCATATGCGCCAAGGGCAATATAAGTGGCGGAATTTAGTGGCGCAAAATGTCGCGGTTTTGATCTGGATCAAAGTGGTTGGCCACCCTTCATGTCCGTGGCTTCCGCCTAGGGCGCCCAAGAGGATTGTCCAATAGATATTGGACCGTGCGGTGGCGTCTATTTCGTTGTTTTTAGAACGTAATGCGCGCCCTGCGGGCAGGAGCAGGGCCCATCGCGGGCTCAAAGGTACGGCGCAGGGCCACATCCACATCCCCAAGAGTGACGGGCAGGCCCAAATCAACCAAAGAGGTTACGCCATGTTCGGCAATCCCGCAGGGGATGATTCCGTCAAAGTGGCTTAGGTCAGGCTCAACATTGATCGAGATGCCGTGAAAGCTGACCCATTTGCGTAGTCGAATGCCGATGGCCGCGATCTTATCCTCGGGGATTTCGCCACTTGCGGTGCGGGGGTGGTCGGGCCGGGGCACCCAAACACCCACACGGCCGGGGCGGATTTCGCCCGAGATGTTGAATTCTTGTAGCGTGGCGATGACCCAGTGTTCCAACTGTTCGACAAACAGCCGCACGTCGCGCCCGCGCGCGGCCGCGTCGAGCATAACGTAAACAACACGCTGTCCCGGCCCGTGATAGGTATATTGTCCGCCGCGTTTGCTGGCGTGAACGGGAAAGCGGTCAGGATCGACAAGATCGCTCGGTTTGGCGGATGTACCCGCTGTATAAAGAGGGGGATGCTCTAGCAGCCAAACCGCTTCATCCGCCGTGCCAGCCGCGATTTCGGCGGCGCGGGCCTCCATCCGGGCGACGGCGGTTTCATAGGGCACGAGGCCGTCTGAGGTTATCCATTCGACCACGATGCGCGTCTTTCTTTATATACGGGGGCTTTGTGCGTCGACTTTACGCTCTATCGTTGCATCGTTCAAGCAACGCGGGGGATGGTTGATGGCCCTGTTCGCGCGCCTCTTTCGGGGCGCAAAGCCCCTCGGCGCATACGATTGCGATCCGCATGCATTTTCCTCTTTCCTTCGCTTTTTGGCTGAGCTAAACGCCCCACATACCAAGTCAAGACGTGCGGTCGTGGCGGAATTGGTAGACGCGCAGCGTTGAGGTCGCTGTGGGGTAACACCCGTGGAGGTTCGAGTCCTCTCGACCGCACCATTTGGATCGCGAGACGATCTACTTCCCTGAAAAGATATGAGCTAAGCGCTGGGCGGCGCATTTTAGCCGTTTGGGGTGAATTACCCCCGCTTATATCCCACCGCCAAGTTGTGATCCGTGTCACAGGTGTCGCCGGAGCAACACTCAAAAATATTGGATTTGCAGATCGCGCATTGTTCATGGCCGTGCACGACCACCGTCCGGAGCGGGGACTGGCACCGCGGGCAGCGTTGCTTGTGTGCATTAGAGGGGTCGAGATGGTTGTCCATATACGTCCTCATATCTGATGTCGTTGGCGGGGTTGGGCGAATTATTCCGCCGCGGGCTTAAGCGACGCCATCAACATATGGAACTTTTCACCCTGTACGGCAACATGCCCTCTGATCACCGCTGCGGCGGTGTCGCCGTCGCCAGCCTCAAGCGCTGCGACGATTGCTTCATGCTCGCTCATGGATTGGCTCAGCCGTCCCCGAAAGCGTAGTTGCATTCGGCGGAAGGGTTGTAGCCGTCGGTGTAGACGCAGGCATTCTTGTTCCAGGAACGCGTTGCCGGATTGGCGATAGAGGGTTGCGTGAAATCGCTCATTCTCGCGGTAGTAGCCATCGCTGTCCTTGGCGGCGACGGCGGCATTGCACCGTGCGTTTGTCTCATGAAGGGCCTGCAACGCGGTTTCGGTGATGCGCGATGCGGCAAGCCGGGCGCAGGCGGCCTCTAGCTCCGCCATCACTTCGAACATCTCAAGCAGTTCTACGGGGCCGGGCTGGCGCACGAAAACCCCGCGCCGGGGGATCGCCTCGACCATGCCGCTTTGAGCAAGTCGTTGAAATGCCTCGCGAATGGGGGTGCGTGATACGTTAAACTGTTCAGCAAGCTGCACCTCATCCAACCGCATTCCGTCGGCATAGGTGCCGTCGAAAATCAGCTGCTCAAGGGCCTCTGCAATGCTATCTGCGCGTCGTTTATCCATGTTCTGTATATCATAGCATACGGGATCACACGCAAACAATCACTTTTTGTATACAAAAATATTGATTTAAAAAACACCGCGTGTGACAACCTGTCCAGCCCTGATAGGAATCGGGGCATGTTTCTGGGAGGATTCCAATGAAAAATATGCTGATTTCCACCGCTGTGGGTTTCGGGCTCATGGCTGGTGCTGCATCCGCGACCGAGCTGCGCCTGTCGCACCAGTGGTCCACAAAAGACATCCGCCACCAAGTGGCGCAGATCGTGGCTGACGAAGTCGCCGCCGCCGACGTTGACCTTGAGATTACGATTTTCCCGTCGAAGTCGCTGTTTGCGCCGCGGGAACAATACAACCCCGTGAGCCGTGGCCAGTTGGACATGACGGTTCTGCCGCTCAGCTATGCGGGCGGTCAGCAGCCTGCCTATAACCTGACCCTGATGCCCGGCCTCGTGCGCAACCACGATCACGCCGCGCGCTTGGTGGATAGCCCCTTTATGGACGCCCTCGAAGAGATCATGGCCGAAGATGACGTCAAGGTGCTGGTGCACGGCTACCTTGCGGGCGGTTTTGCGGGTGTAGACAAATGCATCACGTCGCCCGACGACATCCAAGGGCTGCAAACCCGCGCCGCTGGCCGCGCGTTTGAGCAGATGTTGGCAGGGGCAGGGGCGTCGATCACGTCCATGGCATCGTCCGAAATCTACAACGGGATGCAAACCGGCGTGCTACAAGCCGCAAACACCTCGTCGTCGTCCTTCGTGTCCTACCGCATCTATGAGCAGGTCAAATGCTATACACCTGCGTCTGAAACGGCGCTTTGGTTCATGTATCAGCCGCTGTTGATGAACCTGTCGACGTTCAACGACCTGTCGCCCGCACAACAAGAAGCTCTGACCGCCGCCGCTGCAAAAGCCGAAGCATTCTATCTGGAGCAAGCTAAGGCAGAGGACGCGGCTTCGGTCGAGACCTTCAAAGCCGCAGGCGTTGAGATCGCTGAAATGACACAGGACGATTTCGACAAGTGGCGCGCACTGGCGATGGAAACTTCCTACGCTGAGTTTGTGGCGGGCTACCCAGCGGGTCAAGACCTGCTCGATAAGGCCCTTGCTGTCGAGTAATCTGCACTTTGGTCGGGCGGCCTGAACGGTGCGCCCGATCCATCGACCACATCCAACAAGAATAATCAGGAGGCTGGTATGTCTGGCCAAACAACGGGCGCGTCCGCGCGCACGGGGGATAACCCTTTTCTAAAAGGCGTGGCGTTTCTGTCGCTCCTGTCGGGCTGGACGGCGGCGACGTTGATCGTGGTGTCGGTGATGATCACCTGCCAGATGATCTTTGTCCGCTTCGTCTTGAACCAATCGACGATCTGGCAAACAGAGGCTGTCGTGTACATGATGATCGCGGCCACAATGCTAGGTCTGCCGTACGTGCAATACCTGCGCGGTCATGTGAACGTAGACCTGATCCCGCTGGCCCTACCGCCGCGTCTGCGCAAAGCGTTGTTTTTCGTCACCATGCTGACGGGGATCGCGATCATCTGTGTGATGACATTTTATTCCTATGAATACTGGCACATCGCGTGGGAACGGAACTGGCGGTCTGATACCGTTTGGGGCGTGCGCTTGTGGATCCCATACATGGCATTGCCCATCGGGTTCGCGCTGTTCGTGTTGCAAATGATCGCTGACACGGTCGCGGTTGCCATCGGCGTTGATACGCCCTTCGGACTGGAGGAGTAGAGATGGATCCGCTCTTGCTTGGCCTTCTGGTCGCATTTTTCACTATTTTTGTCTTGTTCTCTGGCGTGTCCGTGGCGACTGGGCTGTTGATTGTCTCGGCGGGTTTCCTGATCGCTTTTGACGGGATGCGGTCGCTAGAACTGATGCCCGAAATCATGTTTGGCAAGCTCAACAACTTTGCGCTGTTGTCGATCCCGATGTTCATCATCATGGGGGCGGCGATTGCCTCAACCCGTGCCGGCGCCGACCTGTACGAAGCGCTGGAGCGTTGGTTGACCCGCGTGCCCGGTGGTCTCGTGATCTCTAACCTTGGGGCCTGCGCGCTGTTTTCGGCGATGTCCGGGTCCAGCCCCGCAACTTGTGCGGCCATTGGCAAAATGGGCATCCCCGAGATGCGCAAGCGTGGCTATCCCGATGAGGTGGCTTCTGGCTCAATTGCCGCGGGCGGCACCTTGGGCATTCTGATCCCGCCGTCGGTTACGATGATCGTCTACGGCATCGCGACCGAGACTTCGATCGGGCGTCTGTTTCTGGCGGGTGTTCTGCCGGGGTTGATGCTGGTGGCGTTGTTCATGGCGTGGTCGCTCTATTCCACGGCGCGCTCTGGCAACATGCAGGTCCTGACCAAGGTGAACTACACATGGAAGGAAAAATTCGAAATCCTGCCCCGCGTTACACCGTTCATCCTGATCATCTTTGGCGTGCTCTATGCCATGTATGGCGGCGTCGCGACCCCATCTGAGACCGCAGCTGTGGGCGCGCTTCTGTGTCTCGTGATCGCGATGATCATTTACAAGCTGTGGAACCCAAAGGACCTGTGGGTTGTCCTGCGCGACAGCACCAAGGAATCGGTGATGATCTTGTTCATCATCGGGGCGGCTGGCGTGTTCAGCTTCATGCTTTCATCGCTGTTCATCACGCAGTCAATTGCGGCGTGGATCGGCACATTGGATGTGAACCCTTGGGTCTTGATGCTGGCGGTGAACATCTTCTTGCTGATCGCGGGCTTCTTTTTGCCGCCTGTCGCGGTGATCTTGATGGCGGCACCCATCCTGTTGCCGATCATCACAACCGCTGGGTTTGACTCCATCTGGTTTGCGGTGATCCTGACGATCAACATGGAAATCGGGCTGATTTCGCCACCCGTGGGCCTGAACTTGTATGTCATTAATGGCATCGCGCCTGACATCAAGCTCAAGACCATCCTGATGGGCTCGCTGCCTTATGTTGCCTGCATGGTCATCGCGATCCTGCTGTTGTGCTTCTTTCCCGGGATCGCAACCTGGCTGCCCGACTACGTGATGGGGCCAGCAGTATGAGCCTTCTCGGTGGCCTTCTTTCGACTGTTTTTGAGCGGCGCTACCGAGGTGACAAGGGGGCGGGCCAAGTGTCTCGCCCCTTCGTCGACCTCACCGTGGACCTTATGCGGACCACGGGTGAGGGTACGGGCATGGCAGTGGCCCGTGCCATTCTTGA
>Ga0228675_1000622_pt1 | contig 13781 bp, 10 predicted proteins | sample 36D_rmetaG_FD_182786 | JGI IMG/M metagenome (GOLD analysis project Ga0228675, IMG submission 182786) | Seawater microbial communities from Monterey Bay, California, United States - 36D_r | ecosystem: Environmental > Aquatic > Marine > Coastal | place: USA: California | collected 2016-10-05
CGCGACTAAGTTCACGGTAGTTCTCTTCCTGCATGACTTGTTCGGGGCGTATGTCAGACATTGTTAAAGCAAGGCTATGCAGTGTCCGAAAGAACACCAAGTCTTTCTTAGGGTCTAAGTTAAAACGAGCAGCCGCCCGCTCTTTTGCCTCATTTGCCGCTTTTCGAGTAAAGGCCAAGAATGCGATACGGTCAGGGGATGTTCCATCCGACAGCGCCTTGTCCACCATGTTGAGCAAGGTCGTGGTTTTTCCTGTGCCCGGAGGTCCAAAGATTCTAAACATCTGGATAAATCCTTTCGGCTGCTGCCATGAGTATGTCGGCCAAACCTACTGCCGAAATTTTACGGTCTTCCGTCTCCATGTCAGCTTCCATTGCAATACATTCCAACAATTCAGCAAGATGCTTATTACTCAAATCGTCTGGAATCAGGCCAAACCAAGATTTGTTTTTAAATTTGTGCATCCTTCCTTTTCTCCCTACTGTAAATCTGTTGCACCCGTTGTTTAGATATACCCCAAAACTTTCCCACTGCGGTCATGGTCATTCGTTGTCTATCTATCATGTCAACTATTTCTAGGTCTCTCATATGACGCCAATACTTTGTTAACAGCTTTGTCAAAACGGAGCCTCCTCCTGTCCAAATGAAGGCGTTTTTAAATCTACTTCAGCACTTTCAAACGCTGGTATTTTCCAAACACGTACTGCTCGTCCCTTGATCTTTAATACAATACTGTCGCCGTTAATGTCTCTCAAACGTTGCGCAATGCGATGCGACTTGTACTCAAAGAATTTGTTCTTCTTCAGATAATTCTCAAAGTCCTTGAGCCTAAAGTAAGTAACCTCTTCCTCTTCATCGGTCCAAGGACGGCGTAATAGTATCTCTTCCTTGTCTTGCGCCTGCTGTAGGTGGCTGCAAAACTCTTCAAGGTAATCGTAGAACTGACCACTAATGCTGGCGTCTTGCGATACTTCCATGATCGCACTTTCGTTGTCGCGCATCTCAGTCATAAGGGTGCTGATCCGGCCTTCCCACTGCTGCTTGGCAACGGACCGGGGCATGAAGTTAAGTTGCTCCATGCAGTATTTCTGAAATAAGGGTTGGCTCATCAGAGCCTCAGTGTCTAACTCCAGTGGTTCGCCGTTAACGTCCATAAACCAGACGGGAGGGGTAGAGTTATACTTGCGTAGGTTCGCTATCGTAGCGCCCGCTACAGCGGCTCCTATGCCGAATTTACGTGTGCGGCACAGTTCTTTGTTGCAGTGCGCGTTGATCGGCGCATCAGAACACTTGTAGGCGTAGTCTTTGCGGTCTAGCTGCTTCGCAACTATGTTGACCTCTGGTAGTGGCAATGGCGGAGACAGGTACTCCATGTTGTAGCGTAGTATTTCGGACTCGTAACTATCTGGATACGCCTTGCGCAGGTATACCCCGATATTAAATAGACCATTATTTCTACCTCCCTCGCTTATGCGCTGCTTACAAAGTATCTGTAAACAAGGTGGTCCGTCCTTCATCAGGTCGGTTTCACCTGTATCTACTATTTGTAGCTTAACTACTTCTTCAGGGGTTTGTGCATATTTTTCGTACAGGTCTATGAACTCATTCAGTTCAGCGGATGTACCATCATCTAATATTGCGTAACGCAGACCGTTCTCGTGATCGTAGTAAGGTAGGTTGAGAAAGTTTCCAACATCACCACGGTCTAGGTGCAACTTAATCTGTTTTGGAAATATCTCACTCTCACCATAACCAAGGGCCGCGGACATGTGTTGCAGAGACTTCTGCATGTCTTTCGCAGGCACCCATTCCTTTGAGAATAAAAAACAGTGGGCACCCCCAGACTTGGACCGGCACACTACTAAAGGTAACTTTAACTTTCTTATTTTATCGACAAGCATCTTGTGGTCGAGTGGATACTGGTCCACGTCGATACATCCCCACTTGCACATGTTGTCTTCGTTGATGGGTATGATACCCAATCCACTGCCTTTACCAGACAGATGGTTTTCCCAAAGCTTCAATGTTTGGGGTTCACGCAGGACGCCAGCCTTACCTTTGGCCTTACCGTTCGCGCCGGTGTTTTCTATCTTGAAGTAGCCGTGGGCTTCCTTCAGGCCATCAAATATGGCCATAAATTTTTCTACTGACATTTGTGCCCCCATACGGAAAAAAGCGGCAGGGCACTAAGTACCCCGCCGCGTGACTATTAAAACGGTGTAGATTTACCGTCTGCTTCGTCATCCGTATGTTTCACCACAACATCGCCTGCGGTGATGCTCTCTGCAAAACCCTTTGCGCGGGAATACAGAGCGCCATCCTCAATGACACCTTCGCAGGACATCTCCCATCCATGCCACGATCCCTTGGAGTTCTCCTCGGATACCGTTTTCAGGTGGTAAATGTGGCTAAAGCGGGGCGGTGTAAACGGCCCGTTTTGACCTTGCATTGAGCGAGACGCCATCATGCTGTTCCACTTTCTGCTCTTTTTAAGCTGTGTGGATTTCATTGCGATGAGGGCGGTCTCGTATGACCCATCATCGTTGATTAGGAGAACAAAGTGTTGGTGAGTCTCTTCGATGTAAGACCCATCACCATTTGCAACATATTCTTTGTTGTCATCTGGCGAACGCTCTGTCTTTGGACGTTCTTCTCCCGGTTCATAAATTGCCATGGGCGCACCGCTTCCGCTGCCACGCGGAGCCCACTGGATAAACCTACGCTGATAAGCGCAGGGTACTACTCGAACCCCGTCCTTACCTTTGTATGGAATACCAGTAACAGTGTTGTATATATCACCCTTACGTGCCGTCTCATTCTCGTCCAATACAGGATCGTTACCGGACAGGACCTTTAGGAATGGAAGAGCTAAGTCTTCAGTTCCCATATTGTCCATGCCTGCACCAGCATCCTGCTCCATCATGGCAGGATTGAACACTGCCACATCTTTATTGCCTGCTTCGGCTAATTCACTTTTCTTAGTCATTATTTCTTACCTCGTTTAATTACTGCGCGTTGACCCACCCATGCTCCAAACAATTCCATTGGAAAATCCTCTCCTGCTTCGCAACGTTCTTTGACGAACGCACGTAACGTTTGGGGATGCACCTCAGTTTTTTGTTCTGGAATAAACCCTTGCGTCTGCGCAAATGCAGCAAAGGCTCCCGCTTGATCGTCCTCTCCACGGCCAAACTGACACAAGACAGTATTTTTAATAATGTCATCGTGCCCATGATCGCGTAGCCAGTCGTAGGCTTCTGGACGTTTACTAACGAGAATGGACGCACCGTATGTCTGTTTAACTTCAACAGTTGAACCGTCATCTAGTGCAAAGGAAGACATGCCGATCTCTGCAAGCATCGAAGGCATCTCCTCATCCGTAAGCTTCAGAAGCGTTTTCTTCTCGTCTTTGAGCGTTTGCTCAAGGTCAGAGATTTTAGCTTCCTTGTCTCGGATTGTTCTGGCCAACGCGGCTACCGAAGTAAGCCCTTGCTGGTCAATTTTTTCAACAGATGTAGCATTCGTTTGTTCAAAGTCCTGCTCCATCAATTTTGCTAGGTCATCACTCATCGTGTTTCTCCTTTCGTGGTTAAAGGCACCTCTTTGGGCCTTGACAATTACAGATACTATCGCATACACTCTCAATGTCAAGCGATTTTAATAAATAAGGTGGATAATGCAAAATTACGAGTACGAGACCCAACCATACGAACACCAGCGAACTGCCTTTGAAGAGTCGTGGGACGCGGAGTTCTATGCGTTACTCATGGAAATGGGGACAGGTAAATCCAAAGTAGCAATCGACACGATGGGCGCGTTGTATGAAGAGGGCAAAATTAAAGCCGCTCTTATCGTTGCGCCGAAGGGAGTCTATGACAATTGGGTAAAAGGTGAAGTACCAATACATTTGCCAAAGCGCATCCCCCGTCACATTATGCGATGGATTCCAGCAAAGACCCAGCGTTTTGAGACTGATTTAAAAGATTTTATTGTGGACCGTGATCCTAAATTAAAAGTTTTTGTTATGAATACGGAGGCTTTCTCGTCACCACGTGGCACAGAAGCGGCTGAAGCTTTCTTGTATCAAAACCCAGATAACATTGTCATTGTTGACGAATCAACTACAATTAAAAACAGGAAGGCTGCGAGAACGAAGAACATCATAGCTTTACAGAAACGGGCTAAATACCGCCGGGTATTGACCGGCTCTCCGATAACTAAGAGCCCTATGGACCTGTTTAGCCAATGTAACTTCCTTGCCGAAAAGGCATTAGGCTTTAATAGCTACTATGCTTTCCAAGCGCGGTATGCCAATGTGCAGAAACGCCAAATGGGTCATCGCAGCTTCCAACAGATTGTAGGCTACCGACGTTTAGACGAACTATCTGAAAAGTTAGAGCGGTTTAGTAGCCGGGTTCTAAAAGTCGATTGCCTTGATCTACCTGCCAAAGTTTATATTCGTAGGGACGTTTCCCTCACCCCCGAACAAGTCAAGCTGTACATGCAGATGAAAAAGCTTGCGCTTGCAAAACTAGAAAGTGGAGAGTTAGCTACGACAGCGAGTGTGCTAACACAGATTATGCGGTTACAACAGATTTGCTGCGGACATTTGCAGCCGGATGAGGGCGAGATACAGACAGTCAAAAGCAACCGTTTGAACGAACTACTCGACATCACCGAAGAGTTTCAGGGTAAAGCAATCATTTGGGCGACGTATACACACGACATCCAACAGGTAGCTGATGCCCTGCGCGACCGGTTCGGGCCCGAATCGGTCGCAACCTATTATGGTGCTACTCCGCAAGATGAGCGCCAACAGATCGTGGAGGATTTCCAAGACCCGGACAACCCTCTTCGATTCTTTGTGGGACAACCCAAGACAGGTGGGTATGGTATTACACTTACCGCAGCTAATACTGTTATTTATTACAGTAATAGTTATGACTTGGAAATTAGGCTTCAGTCCGAGGATCGGGCACACCGTATCGGTCAGTCTAACAAGGTCACTTATATTGACCTAGTGTCGCCGGGTACAATTGATGAAAAGATATTGGGAGCTTTGCGCAGCAAGATTGATATAGCAGGGCAGGTGTTGGGAGAAGATGTACAGGACTGGTTACGCTAGTCCTTTTTGTTCCATAGATCAAATAACACTCTAATCTTCTCTTTTATCTGTTCAATGTCGCTGTGCATTTTTGCAAGGACAATTACCAGAGTCACGAATGCCGCCGCTATGGGCCAAACAACCCCTATGGCGTCCATTATTTCCATGTTCAGTTCGTGCTTTCAGAATTTTTTGTATCAAATAGTGCTTCTAATGTACCGATACGGATAGTCAATTCGTGAACCCTATCCTGCATTTCACGTAGTTCTACTACGTCCCGTTCTAATCCTTCGATTAGCATGTCCTGCCTAGCGTCAGCCGGAAGCGAACCAAGCTGCCCGCGTGGCCATAAAATTCTAAATTCAGAATTTGATTTAATCTCAACATCCGTCATATCAACACTGTGTTCGAGTGTCGTGAGCCGTGATTCAATAGAAAAGTAAGCCATTGTGGCGACAGCGGTCAGCGCAATCATGCCCAAGATGTTCTTGAGCGGTATTGTCAGATTTGTGTCTTCCGATATAGCTGCCATGACGTTTTAAAAAGCGGGCGGTAAAGAGGCTATGCCTCCACCCATTGATCCCGGTCCCATTGTCTGCATCAAAGGCTGCCCTGTTCTAAATTCTTGTCCACCCATTGGTCCGCCACCGCCACCTTGCTGAACCATCGTTGGGGGTTTTCCATAACCAAAGCTTTCTTCTGCGCCAAAGTGCGCTCTTTCTGCTTGGTCTACAAGGTCCACAAATTCTGTCACCTTCGCCTGCATTTCTGCTGCTTGTGGGCTTGTGTATGTTTGGTTTAAATAGTTTCCGTACACCTTCAGTGGCGAGGATTCCATTTGCCGCATCTGCTGACCAAACTGTTGCTGCATGTTTTGAAACATACCACCTACACCGCCCATCTCGGGGCCTCGTGACATCTGTGGTAAGGGTTGTTCCATGGTTTGCATTGTTGTACCCATCTGTTGTTTCATAGGGTTTGCGTAGGGTGATGCGATCATGCCACCGGCCTCCATGTGTTGTACGGGGTAGATTACACCACCGTCTGCTCTGTGTTGTGTTTCGCCTTCTCCGGGACCGCCCGGTCCACCACCGCCCGGACCTCTGTCGGGACCGTCTTGGTTTTCGCCGCTGCCGCCGGTTGTTTCTGTTGTTGATCCGCCGCCAAATATTCCGGCAAGACCACCTAAGTTTACATTTCCGGCAGTACCACCGCTGGTGTGTCCGCTGTATCCAGCAAAACTAAAAGCAGGGTTCGTTGACCCCGAGCCGCGGCCCACGTAGCTAAAGGGGATAGCATCTTGCGAGGCGTCATCAGCGGCTTGTCGGGCATCAAACTTTTTTTGTACCTGTGAAGAGAAAGCATCGTATTGTTCTTGCGTGTAATTGTATTTCTCAGGGTTCTGCAAACGGTCCAATTCGTTGGCCGTGTAATACGATGATCTGCCCCCGTATTCTGCAAAAATACTCATTACACTTGCCCCATTAAACTACCGATGCCGAGAAGTTCTCGGTCTTCTGGGAATAAAGCTGCAAACTTAGTCCGGTCCACAGGACCGCTGGGTGCAACCGAACTTTGGTCAAACCTACTAGGGTTTGGATTAAAATTTTCTGGTTCAGGTTGCTGAATAGGTGGCCCACTAGGAACAACGGGTGCTGATTTTTGTACCGGCACAACCGGTGCAGCATTGTTATTCGTAGTAGGCAGATTCGCCCCGCTTCCGGTGGGAACTTCCACGGGAGGAATTGGTTGCCCCTCCAGACTTTGGTCTGAAGAGAATGTTTCTTGTATAGCTTCACCACCCAATCGTCTTACAGGCATGATGACGTAATTTTGAATAGCCATTTCTGCAAACTGAGCAGCCAAAGCGTCTTTTTCACGCTGAGTTTTACCTTTTCTAAGGGCTTGCTTCAGCAGTTCTTCGTTTTCTAAAATTATCTGTACTCTGTTGGCTTGCAGAGATTGGGGTAATTCAGCAAAGTAACGTTGAGCTACGTCTTGACCAAACTTGGCAAAACGTCCAGCAAATATAATCTCACCTGCGCCACTGTTCAGACCAATTTGGTTTCTAAGACTAGAACCGACCGCAGAACCGCCCATTGCAGCGGCAAGCTTTAGTCCTTCACCTAAGTCTTTATAAAGAACATCGGTTTGGCCCGGTTTAGCTTTCATCGTAAACATCTCGATTTCGGCCATTTTACGAAGAAATTCTTTTGTATCTTTTAACTGGTCAGCACCTACTAGATCATTTTGTAACATCCAATCAGCAACAGAAAGCTCCTTTACTTTTGGGTGTGGAGCAAACAGTTTGTTGTAAGCGGCAGCGGGGCTAAAACGCTCTCCGTTAGAACTTACTTGAAAAATGCTGTCATAAATAGCACTACGCATACCGTTTCGGAGGTCGGCTTGCGTCCACGTTTTACCCGCATTTGGACTGGTAAAACGTTTGTCACCGCCGGTATTTGGCAAAACAGTGAACCCGTCTTCGCCAACATTATCGACCATCCTCATATACCTGTTTAAAATCGCAAAAGGTCTATTCTGGTTAGCCGATAAGGCGGAAGTAACCGCCGTAGTGGCGTTAGAAGTCTTATCCGGCAATAGCTCGGACAAGCCCACTTGATCTACATCGTTTTTAAGATCAAAAGCGTTTTGTTTTTTGGTTTGCGTAATTAAATTAGACGCTTTACGAACATCTTTAAGATCGTCCCTTACCGCCGGAAACAATTCCATCAAACGTTTGTTGTTTTCGTTGTTCATCCAAGTGGATAACGCCCCGGTGTTTAAGGTGCCGTCTTCATTTAGAGTGTTAGCCCTTACTACTCGTAGCAAGTTTTCTTCGCCCGCACGAATATCATTTGCAGTGTTTATTGCCGCAACAATTCGTCCGTCTAAATTAGGAACAGTTTGAATAAGTTCGTGGTTGCGTGAATACCACTTACGCATTTCGGGAAGGTTTATAACACCTGTAACGGGATCATATTGCTCTTGAAGGTCGGCCATCAAACGCTGCCCTTGAGCCGCGAACTGTCCACCTGTTTCTGATTCCAAAAGGTTTGTTAAGGCTTGACCCGCTTGAAACTGAGCTACGCCATCCAATGCGGCGGCTTTCATAAAAGCAGCATCACCCTTCATTAGGTTGTTAGCAAGTGTGTCTATAGACACACTGGGTGCGCCGTTCTTTTTAGTTCCTAATATTTCTCCGGCATATGCGCGAGTAAATACGTCATTAAACGCTGCTGAAAAACTTCGAGCCGTGTCATATGCTTGGTTTTCACCTAAAGGCATACTGTTCATGTCTGCTAACAAGGCGTCGGCAAATTCCGAGGCAATACGGCCTTCATTGTTTCGGCTTTCGGAGTACAACTTTTTAGCGATATTTAAAGCAGAACTTCTCGCTTTGTTTAATTCACCTATTGTTACACCTGTGTCAAACTCTACTCCGTCAGCGGCGTCTTGACCTATGCCTAGCTCTTGCGTTTTACGTTCTACAAAGCGTTTTAGAATTTTTAAATCACCACCTTCAATAACATCTTTAGCTTCTACTAAAAGCTCATCCATGTTTCCATTGTAGTTAGTTATAAAATTAGGGATGCTTTGAGTAGTACCTGTTTCATCAATAAACTGATTAACCTCTAGGTTTTGAGGTATTTTTTTCCACAAACTAGATTCTTCCGCTCGACCTGCGGTGTATTGAGATTTTAAAGTATCAAAAATGTTTTGAGCAGAAGTAAGGTCTGCATCCGGCGTGTCACCACGAACCTTCTTCATGGCTTTAATAGTGTTGTCCGTAGCCAAGGCTAGTTTTGAATCTAAAACACCCTCAAACAAAGAAGTTTGTATGATAGCGGCATCTTGCAAGGCTTCTGGAGAACCATCAGCATAAAGCGCCAGTAATCCACGACGCAGAGCGTCTATAGAGGATTTCATTCGACTTGTGGCATCGCTACCTACCGCGGGATTAGCCGAAGCAAATTGGTTTTGTAATCCTAGTAATGTCACACTAGCTGCTCGGGTAGCGGGGTCTAACTGAATTTGACTACCATCTTCGGCAATCATAAACCGGTCAAACTTTGGATCATTAAGCATTTCGAGAATAGCTAAAGGATCTTCACCGTTTTTTTCAAGTTGTTCCGTAATAAAAGTAGCAACGCTTTCTTTATCACTTTCCGTGAGACCAAAACTATCTGCGTTGTCCGGGTTCATTATTCTTTTGTACAAGTTTTTTATACCGCGACCACTCCACTTAAACAAAGCAGGAACTCTGTTTGCGCCTAAGTCAGCAACTAAGGCACCGCTTATACCACCGGTAGTTTCAAAACCAAAACGTACCCATGGGTTTCCGGGAGCAATATCTTCTGCTTTTCCTGCAAGTAAAGTTGTGCCAATAAGTGCGCCGCCCTCAACTGCTGCTGTTCTATAAGGGTTTTCACGGGCCAATCGACCCATTCCGCCACTCATTTTTTCAATGCCGCCTACAAATTTAGCGGAAAGAGGTGAGCGTGATTGCCCTTTAATAATAGGACCAATAAAATTTTGAGATTGATTTAACGCTTGTTGACCACCTAGACTAAAACCTTTAGCGGGCACAGCCCACGGCGTTAGTACAAAAGGTAAAGTATCTGCAAACGTCTTACCAGCTTCGTAGTATCTTGCTCCCGGTAAAACAATAGGCTCTTCGCCCATCAAAGCATCCGTTGCTTTGTCCCCTGCAAACGAAGCGGCTATACCGCCAACAGTTCCGGTAAACAAAGGAACACCTATACGCACCGCCGCGGTCCACGGTGTTACGGGAGGAACGCCAGCTACCGAAAGGTTACCCGCTTGTGCGCCAGCATAGAAACCACCTGCAAAACCCAAACCGGGTAAAGCACGTCTTTTTACACCTTGAAAGAAACCGGGGTCCGCTTCAATATCACGACCCTGATCGTCTTGTGCAAATAATTCTATTATCTGTTTATCGGTTAAAGCCTGACCTTGTAGGCCTAGTTCTGCCAAAATAGGCGCTTCACCTGTGCGCAACAAATTGTAATCGACCTTATCACTAAGATAAGGGTCATATTTGAGGCTTTCTACTAAGCTAAATGCAAAACCTTGTTCCGCGGACCGAAACTCGGAGTTTGGTTTTGACGCTTCCTCTTCAAAAGTATCGTATAAATCAACGAACTCTTGCGGTGTAAAGCTCATGCGCAGAGGACCTGTGTTTACAGGAGGCGTTACCTCTACTTCAGTCTCTTCGGCTATTACAATTTCTTCTTCAGCCATCAGTTACTCCCGCTCAAATTCATACCTTTTTTGTTCAACAAATTCTTCGCTCCGGACAAGTCTGTTACAGAAGCGGTCCCCGCCATTTGAGAAACAGGTCCAAGAAGCTGTTTAAGTCGAGCAATTTCACCCAGTTTTTGTTCAGCCGTTGCAAGAACCGCAGAATCTTGTGGTGAATCAGAAGCTCTCATTCTTTGTAGACGTAGTTCTTCGGAGTCTAATGCTTCCATCAAGCTTACAATCTTGTTTGCCTCAGTAACAGGGTTACTAAAGAAGGTATCCGGGTTCGGGAATAATTGACCTGTAACTTCTAGGTCGGTGACCGCGAACCGTGGCGAGGAGGCCAAAGCAGAACGTCCTAAAACGTATACTAGCTTGGTAAACTGTCGCCCTTCCTCCGTTTCCTTAAATAATTCAGAGAACATTTCGGGAGCTATAGCGCCACCCACTACAGCGTTCGTACCCGCGAAGATAGAAGACCAAAAACCCGTACCGGCACGTACTTCAGCCAACACGTCTTTAACCAGCTTCTTGTCTTGCTTAGTAATCGGTTCAAAGCCCTTACCGGGGGCATACTGTTCTGTTCCAATCCCTGCTTCCAAATTTGTATCATTTGCACTGAGGAATTTCCTAGCATCGGCACGTACTTTCTCACGCTTGTAAGCTTCGTAAGCAACGGTATCGCCAACAGGAATAACTTCTGTGGGTAACAATCTAGGCATTCCGTCGTCGCCAATGTACGTTTTACCGCCATCAAAGGACATGCGGAGGGCTGCGCCGCCACCGGGTTTACTGTTTGGCACCAAGAAGGCTGCAACTTGGTTACTTTCTGTACCAATTTTTTGCATGACGGCTGAACCGGGCATTGTCTGGTTCATTTCGTTGACTTTAGCCATCAGCTTCTTGCCTTCCGGCGTTGATAGGTCAGCAACAGAAGGTATCATCACACCCTCGTCGTTCATTACCGTAACGCGGAATAAACTAGGTGTACCTGCAATTTCGCTGCTAAAGATACTTACGCCTTTAGCCGCAGGATCGTTAACATCTGTACGGATAATGTCGATAGTGGTTCCGTTATCCACTTTATCAAAGCGGTATTCCGGCTCTATGCCAATTAAACGTTTTCGATCATTTTCAGGAAGCAACAAGAAGTCTTGTTTAGCTAAACCAAATTTCTTGAAGTAATCTTCGTCGGTAAGTATTGGCAAACCTTGTAAGTATTGCTGGCTATCTGTCGGCAAAGCTTCAAAGTCTGTTTTGCTCATGCCAAATTTACTAAAGAAGTCATTATCGTTAACAGGAGCTACATATTCTGTCAGCACGTCGTTACCAAAACTTTGAACTAATTGAGAAAACTCCATGTCGCTAAAGAAGGGAGAGGAACCTGCGGGATAAACCTTGTCTCCAACGGTCAAGTCTTGAGTAAGCGTATATTGCTTACGCTTCATTAATGTACTGGGGTCTACGTTGCTCGCACTTACTCCGCCTTGTTGCATTATTAAAGCATAGCCCGGAGTTCCGGGAACCGCGGACCGTAAGACGCCGTTTACAATAAAGTTTTGAGCCTTACTTGTTGCGGACGGTTTAAATACTTTTGCAACGGTAACATTACCCATACCAAATTCTGTAACCAGATTATTATACTGACCAGAAGTTAGCGGGCGTTGTGTTTCTGTTTCGTTACCATCTGCATCTGTAATCGTGACTACGAACGTGTCTGTGATAGGCTTGTCATCTCTGGATAGTTGAGAGGCACGTTCTGCACCGTATAGCTGACTGGCGCTTTGCAGTGCCATTTGATCTAGTTGACGACCTTCTGCCTTTTGCGCTTGTTTAAACTTACCAAACGCACCCGCTCTTTCGCCGATGTTACCTAAAACAGGGGCAAACGACTGCGCTAGTTTTTCCGCCGGACTCATATTTCTTTCACCGGGAGAAGCAAACATCAAAGCACCTTGCGCTACGTCAAATAGCATTTGCGCTTGAGTTAAATCTTTTTGGTCGGCCAAATCTGCTTCTTGCTGCGCAGGATCAAGTAATTGCCCATAAAGGTTTCTTTGCTGGTCAAATAACGTTTGCTGGCGCTGAAGAGCGGGATCGACGACACCGCCCGGTGCCATATACTGGACCGCGCCGCCTTGGTTAAAATTTACAGGAGCAGGCCCTCCGGGGACCTGTACAGGAGCTTCTGGAGCGCCCATGTTAACAGTGGACATAATACCTTCTGCCATCGCCCCTTCTACTGGGGCCGACATCTCTTCGGCAGCTAAACCTCCAATGCCTTGATCTACCGCTGCAATTTGCATTACAGGCTGAAGCAGAGTCAAAACTGATTCGGGGGTGGCTTGCGAATCTTCAGGTCCAACCACTTGCGCTAATTCTTGATAACGCTGTTCAATAGGTGCTGTATCGCCTCGAATCCCGTTAATAACGGTTTCGTAATCTTCAGCGTTTTCTAAGTCATCCATTTGACTGGCATACTGAGTAAGCATTCCCTCTAACTCAGCGGGATTGATACCTTGTTGCATAGCACCTTGTGCAGCTTCATTAATATCTACCGAACCGGGGTCAATGGCAGGTAAACCGGGAGGCATCATTTGTGGTCCGGGAGCCGCGGGCATTGGCATAGGTGCCATACCGCCGTCCTGCATGGGGATAACCCCACGACCCATCAAAATATCTTTTTGCGTAACGTTTCCATCACCACTTAGGTCTGGAAAGGCTGCGCCTCCTTTAGCAAACATCTGTCTGCCCATTACTTCTCTATTCATTAAAATAACCCCGCTTTTGCTGCGCCTGCCGCTGCCGACAAGCCTGCTACGCCCAAACCTAATATAGACTGAGCGGGTGATACGCCACCACCTGATTGTTGTGAGATTGCCATCTGGCTAGACGGCGCACCCTTATAAATGTCTGATAAGAAACCTACACGCTGATAAGGCTCATACTGCTGCTCGACTTGTGTCTTACGAGTAGCTTCCAGAACCGCTTGATCTTGCGCTTGCTGTTGTTTGCCAACATCGAACAGGAATCCAGCTTCTTTCTGACCTAAGTTTTGTTGCAGTTCACCCAAGGCACCTTGACGTAAGCCAAGCTGACTTAAACCTTCGCCTTGTTGTAGCGCAAGCTGACCGTAACTTGTTCCAAGACCCGCGATACCTTCGCCCATTCGGCCTTGTAGTTCGGAACCTTGTAAACCAAGAGCCCCACCTGCTTGTGAACCCTGCATAGCCATTTGTGCTTGGCCTTGACCCAACTGACCAGATTGACTGGCCAACTGACCGGCCAATTGCTCGGCAGATATACCAAGTTGCGCGGCTCTGTTTGCAATGTCCGCCTGCTGGTTTACACCCTGCATGGCTAACGCGCCTGTTTGTTGGCCTAATTGACCCGCTAACTGCGCAGCACTCAT
>Ga0228675_1000641_pt1 | contig 13502 bp, 7 predicted proteins | sample 36D_rmetaG_FD_182786 | JGI IMG/M metagenome (GOLD analysis project Ga0228675, IMG submission 182786) | Seawater microbial communities from Monterey Bay, California, United States - 36D_r | ecosystem: Environmental > Aquatic > Marine > Coastal | place: USA: California | collected 2016-10-05
AATTGATACCCAGAAAGGTTTCTTTTTCTAACCATGGTTATCCATTTATCTCGAGCTTTCTCCCAGCTTCCATTAGATCGTCTGTCATCATCTGTGGAAATACTCACAAAAGAGATGTTTTTACCTTGAAACTCTTTTTCTAATTTTTTTAAATAAGGAAATTGAGCAATACATGGTCTACACCAAGTAGCCCAAATATCTATATATACATACTTTCCTCTGAAGTCTGAAAGCGATGAGGTATTTCCATTATAATTTTCATAATTAGAAAAATCTGGAGCTTTATTTCCTTTTTTTAATTTTTCTTCAGTTCTTCTTTGTTGGATAAAACGAGCATGCAATTGATCGTAATTATCTAATAATTTGTCAAAAAAAGTGTTGTTTTGAATATTAGATTGTTCTAACATACTGTCATTAGCATTTGGATATAAAGCAGCTATACTGTCCATTCCATTTTTGAAGAAATTTATTTTGTTTAAAAAAGCTTCTTTCTCTAACATTACAAACCCCTCAATACTTCCTGCAGTTAATCCAAAATTGTACCTATCAATAAAAAGATTGTTACTATCTGCACCCTCATCGTTTCCTCGATAGTTAAAACTTGTAAAAAAATTTGAAGCATTACCAGTTAATTTTAAATGGTATCCATTTTTTAAAAAAACAATTCCTCTTCCACTGTTTGGAGAATATAGAGTATATAAACTCGCTTCTGAAATTTTTAAGGTGTCTTTAAAACTACCATCTTTAGAAATCTTAATACTTTTATTTAATCCGTTACCTGTAATAGTTAGGGTAGAATCTTTAGTGTTATCTATGGTACCACTAAAAGCAATAAAATCGGAGGGATGTTTTGATTTACAAGAGGTTAGAAATGTAATAAGCAGGATGAAAAACCAACATTTTTTCATTAGTTTAATTTGAAAAATTTAATCAAAGATAATAACTATTCAATTAGAAAAATTGTTAAATTTTGTTGCATAATCAACATCGATTGTAGACTTTTACATGTAGAAGCACACCGTATGGATTTAACACATGAAATAGGCTCTAATCCGCTAGATCTTACTATCATACAAGACATTTTAAGACAAGACAAAAAATTAGTACTTTCTTTAGATGCAGAGTCACGTATTAAAAAATGCAGAACTTATTTAGATACTAAAATCACAACTGCATCCAAACCAATTTATGGTATAAATACTGGATTTGGTGCTTTGTATAATGTGAAAATTAAGGGTGAGAATTTACAAAAGCTTCAGGAAAATTTAGTCATGAGCCATGCATGTGGAACAGGAGATGAGGTCCCTGATGAAATTGTAAAACTAATGTTGTTGTTAAAAATTCAATCCCTAAGTTACGGACATTCTGGGGTTCAATTAGCCACTGTAAATCGGTTGATTGATTTTTATAATCATGATGTTATTCCAGTTGTATATGAACAAGGTTCTCTTGGTGCCTCTGGTGATTTGTCTCCATTAGCTCATTTAACACTTCCTTTAATTGGTTTAGGAGAAGTTACTTATAATGGCAATCGATTTTCTGGTAAAGAGATCTTACATAAACTACAATGGAAAAAAATTAACTTACAATCTAAAGAGGGCTTAGCGTTATTAAATGGTACTCAGTTTATGACAGCTTATGGAATTTATAACTTAATAAAATCTCATAAACTTTCATATTTGTCAGATTTAATAGCTACTATTTCTTTAGAAGCTTTTGACGGTAGGTTAGATCCGTTTAATGAATTAGTTCATTTAGTTCGCCCACACAACGGTCAATTAAAAACAGCTAAAAGAGTTGAAGAGTTTTTACAGGATAGTCAGTTAATTAAACAAGAGAAGCAGCACGTTCAAGATCCATATTCATTTCGTTGTGTCCCACAAGTTCACGGGGCAACAAAAGACACTATTAAATTTGTTACAAATACGTTTTTAACTGAAATTAACTCAGTGACCGACAATCCTAATATTTTTGTTGAAAAAGATCAAATTATTTCTGGGGGTAACTTTCATGGTCAACCATTAGCATTAACGCTAGATTTTTTAGCCATAGCCATGGCAGAATTAGGAAATATTTCAGAACGTAGAACGTATCAATTAGTATCAGGACATAGACATTTACCACCTTTTTTAGTTTCTAAACCAGGATTAAATAGTGGCTTTATGATACCTCAATATACTGCAGCAAGCATTGTAAGTCAAAATAAACAATATGCAACCCCATCAAGTGTAGATTCTATTGAGTCAAGTAATGGTCAAGAAGATCATGTAAGTATGGGAGCAAATGGAGCTACTAAATGTAAAAAAGTAGTTGATAATATTCAAACTATTTTAGCCATAGAATTGTTTACGGCCTCACAAGGATTATCGTTTAGCAACTTAAAAAGTTCTCCATTTTTAGAATCATTTATTGCTGCATTCAGAAAGGAAGTAAAACTAGTGAAGGAAGATAGAGTAATGCATGAAGACATTATGAAATCATCTTTGTTTATTAATTCATTAGAAATAGATGCTAGTGAATTGTTTTAGACATTAATTTATTAATTCTAGTCAAAAGAATAAGGAACCAATAGTTTGTAAAACTAAAAAACCCAAACACTATGTTTGGGTTTTTGTTTACTCTTTTGCTTCAGTCTTTTTTTCTTTTACTTTCTCGCCTTTTTTAATTTTTATGGTTAACTCATTTTTTTTATCGTCTAAATCCATGAAAATTGTATCGCCTTCTGTTAATTTAGAATTAACAATTTCTTCAGCTAGAGCATCTTCAATATATTTTTGAATAGCTCTTTTTAAAGGTCTAGCTCCATACTTTTTATCAAATCCTTTGTCAGCTATGTAATCTTTTGCTTTATCGCTTAGCTTTAATGTATAGCCTAAATCAAGTATTCTGTTAAGTAATTTGTCTAATTCAATATCAATGATAGAATGAATGTCTTGTCTTTCTAATGAATTAAAAACAATAATATCATCAATTCTGTTCAAAAACTCTGGAGCAAATGATTTTTTTAAGGCACCTTCTATAATTCCTTTTGCATGTTCATCGGACTGATTTTTTCTGGCAGTAGTTCCAAATCCAACACCAGAACCAAAATCTTTAAGCTGTCTAGCACCAATATTTGAGGTCATGATAATAATGGTATTTCTAAAATCAATCTTTCTACCTAGGCTGTCTGTGATATGTCCATCGTCTAAAATTTGTAATAACATATTAAAAACATCTGGATGTGCTTTTTCAATTTCATCTAATAATACTACTGCATAGGGTTTTCTTCGAACTTTTTCTGTTAATTGACCACCTTCTTCATACCCAACATAACCAGGAGGTGCTCCAATTAATCTTGACATAGCAAATTTCTCCATGTATTCACTCATGTCAATTCTAATTAAAGAATCGTCAGAATCAAATAATTCTCTAGCTAATACTTTAGCTAATTGAGTTTTACCTACACCAGTTTGTCCTAGAAAAATAAAAGAGCCTATTGGTTTATTAGGGTCTTTTAAACCAACTCTATTTCTTTGAATAGCTTTTACAACCTTCGCAACAGCTTGGTCTTGGCCAACTACCTTGCCTTTAATCATTTGAGGGAGTTCTCCAAGCTTGTGACTTTCTGCCTCCGCAACTCTATTGACAGGGATTCCTGTCATCATCGAAACTACCTCTGCTACATTGTCTTCACTTACAAGTTCTCTATTTAATTTAGAATCATCTTCCCATTGTTGTTGAGCAGAATGTAATGCAGCCTCAATGTTTTTTTCATCATCACGAAGTTTAGCAGCCTCTTCGTATTTTTGACCATTTACTGCTTTTGTTTTACTACTTCTAATATTTTCTAGTTGCTTTTCTAATTCTAGAACTTGCTGAGGTACTACGATGCTTGTGATATGAATTCTAGAACCTGCCTCATCTAAAGCATCAATAGCTTTATCGGGTAAATATCTGTCAGTCATATATCTATTTGTTAATTTAACACAAGCTTCAATAGCTTCGTCTGTATAATTTACATTGTGATGAGACTCATACTTTTCTTTAATATTGTATAATATTTGAATAGTTTCTTCTACACTAGTTGGATTCACAATAATTTTTTGGAATCGTCTTTCTAGAGCACCATCTTTTTCAATATTAGTTCTGTACTCATCCAAAGTAGTGGCACCAATGCATTGTATTTCTCCTCTTGCCAGAGCTGGTTTTAACATGTTTGATGCATCTAAAGATCCAGTGGCGCCTCCGGCTCCAACTATGGTATGAATTTCATCAATAAACAAAATAATATCATCATTTTTTTCCAACTCATTCATCAAAGCTTTCATTCGTTCTTCAAACTGTCCTCTATATTTTGTTCCAGCCACTAAACTGGCTAAGTCTAGAGAAACAATTCTTTTATCAAAAAGGATTCGAGATACTTTTCGATTAACAACTCTTATAGCTAACCCTTCAGCAATGGCAGATTTTCCAACACCTGGTTCTCCAATTAGCATAGGATTATTTTTCTTTCTTCTGCTTAAAATTTGAGAAACACGTTCAATTTCTTTGTGTCGACCAACTACTGGATCTAATTTACCGGTTTCAGCTAAAAAAGTTAAATCTCTTCCAAAATTATCTAAAACTGGAGTTTTAGTTTTTTTGTTTGTCTTCCCCTTTTGAGATTGATCATATGGGTTTGATTTTTCTGAAGCAAACTCACCCTCATCTGAGGAAGGTGTTTCAGCTATTGGATTAGATGGTAAGATGTCATGATTAGTATCAGTGTGAAGTTCTTTGTAAAGAGCTTTTGCTTGATCGTAATCAACATCGTATTTATTTAAAAGTTTTGTAGAGGGGTCATTCTCATTTCTTAAAATACACAATAACAAATGAGCAGTATCAATGGCTTCGCTTTGATACAATTTTGCCTCTAAAAAGGTAGTTTTTAGTGCTTTTTCAGCTTGCCTAGTCAAATGAAGGCTTTTTTTCTTATTTACTTCAATAATAGTTGGAGCTGCTGGATTTAGTATTTCAAGTTTTTTTCTAACTAAATTTAAATCAATCTCCAATGTTAGTAATATTTCTATTGCTTTTCCTTCTCCCTTTCGAATTAATCCAAGCAGTAAGTGTTCAGTGCCAATGAAGTCATGTCCTAATCTTAAAGCTTCCTCTTTACTGAAAGTGATTACATCTCTTACCTTTGGTGAAAAATTATCGTCCATATATCGCCTTTTCTTTATTGTAAATTTAACCTTTTTTAGGTAATAAATAACAAAAAGAATGCCATCTATCATAAACTGACAATTTGACCTAAAAAACACCTTCGGAAAGGCTTGTAAATCAAGGGTATAAATCGTATTGGAAATTTATCAATAAATGTTAATAACTATGGGCTTTTCAAGCACTAATATCTTTGTTAAAAATAGGAATTATAGTATCTTGCTAATCATAATTAAATAAGTATAAAATAAACAACAAATACAAGGTATGGCAGAGGGAGAAAAGTTGATTCCTATTAACATAGAAGAGCAGATGAAATCTGCATATATTGATTATTCAATGTCCGTGATAGTTTCTAGAGCATTACCCGATGTGAGAGATGGTTTGAAGCCTGTTCATAGAAGAGTTTTGTACGGTATGCATGAATTAGGAATTAAAGCTACTGGTTCCTACAAAAAGTCTGCAAGAATCGTTGGAGAAGTTTTAGGAAAGTATCACCCACATGGTGACACATCTGTATATGATTCTATGGTTAGAATGGCTCAAAATTGGAGTGTTCGTTACATGATGGTAGATGGGCAAGGTAATTTTGGTTCTGTAGATGGTGATAGTCCAGCAGCTATGCGTTATACAGAAGTTAGAATGCAAAAGATATCTGAGGAAATGCTTTCAGATATAGAGAAAGATACTGTAGATCATAGATTAAATTTTGATGATACTTTACAAGAGCCAACAGTTTTACCGACCAGAATTCCAAATCTTTTGGTAAATGGTGCTTCAGGTATTGCTGTTGGGATGGCTACTAATATGGCTCCTCACAACCTAACAGAGGTAGTAAACGGTACTTTAGCCTACATCCAAAATAGAGATATTGAGATAGATGAATTAATGCAACATGTGAAAGCTCCAGACTTTCCAACCGGAGGAATCATCTACGGATATGACGGGGTTAAAGATGCTTTTCACACAGGACGTGGTCGAATAGTGATGCGTGCAAAAGCTATTATTGAAGAAGTAAAAGGAAGAGAATGTATTATTGTTACTGAAATACCTTATCAAGTCAACAAAGCAGATATGATTAAAAAAACTGCAGAGTTGGTTAATGATAAAAAATTAGAAGGAATTTCAAATATTAGAGATGAATCTGATAGAAATGGAATGCGTATAGTGTATATTCTTAAAAGGGATGCAATTCCTAATATTGTTTTAAATAAACTTTTCAAATACACAAGTCTTCAGACTTCATTTAGCGTAAACAATATTGCATTGGTAAATGGTAGACCGGAACAATTAAACCTTAAACAGTTAATTCATTATTTTGTTGAGCATAGACATGATGTAGTTGTAAGAAGAACAAAATACGAACTTAAGAAGGCTGAAGCAAGAGCTCATATTTTAGAAGGATTAATTATCGCTTCAGATAATATAGACGAGGTTATAAAAATTATTAGAGGATCCAGTAATGCTGATTTAGCAAGAGAAAGTTTAATAAAAAGATTTGAATTATCTGAAATTCAAGCCAAAGCAATCGTAGAAATGCGTTTGCGTCAATTAACTGGTTTAGAGCAAGATAAGTTAAGGGCTGAGTTTGAGGAAATTACAAAAACAATCATAGACTTGAAAGATATTTTGAGTAATGAGCCTAGACGATACCAAATTATTACTGACGAATTAATTGCTGTTAGGGATAAATACGGAGATGAGCGTAGATCTGAGATTGAATATGCTGGTGGAGACATGAGTATTGAAGATATGATTCCTAACACCAAAGTTGTGGTAACCATCTCAAATGCAGGATATTTAAAAAGAACAAACCTTGATGAATATAAAGTTCAAAATAGGGGAGGACGAGGTCAAAAAGGAGTGGCTACTAGAAATGAAGATTTCTTAGAACATTTGTTTGTTGGAACTAATCATCAATATATGTTGTTCTTTACCCAAAAAGGTAAAGTGTTTTGGATGCGAGTTTATGAGATTCCAGAAGGAGGTAAAAACTCCAAAGGTAGAGCAATGCAAAATTTGATAAACATAGAACAAGATGATAAGGTTAAAGCATTTTTAGTGACGCAAGACCTTAAGGATGAGGAATATATTAATAACCATTATGTAATAATGGCTACAAAAAAAGGACAGGTAAAGAAAACATCACTAGAACAATATTCTAGACCTAGAACAAATGGAATTAATGCCATTACAATTAGAGAAGGTGATGAGCTACTTGAAGCTAAATTAACATCAGGAGATAGTCAAGTAATGCTGGCTTTAAAATCCGGAAAGTCAATTCGTTTTGAAGAAGCTAAAACTAGACCAATGGGAAGAACAGCATCAGGTGTAAGAGGTATTACTTTAGGTAATGAAAATGACGAAGTTATTGGTATGGTAGCTGTAAATGATATGGATAGCAATATTTTAGTAGTATCAGCAAAAGGATATGGAAAGCGATCAAAACTTGAGGATTATAGGATTACCAATAGAGGTGGTAAAGGTGTAAAAACCCTTAATATTTCTGAAAAAACAGGAGACCTTGTTGCTATCAAAAATGTAGATGATTCAAATGATTTAATGATTATAAACAAGTCAGGAATTACCATTAGGATGTCAGTTGAAGATTTACGTGTCATGGGTAGAGCTACCCAAGGTGTAAAATTAATTAATATCAAAGATTCAGATAGTATTGCTGCAGTAGCTAAAGTAATGCACGAAGAAGAAGACGAAGAAATATTAGCGACAGAAGATAGTGCTTCTGATGAAAATCAAGAAAATAATAACGAAAATCAAGAATAACAATTATAGAATTAAACTAAATGAAGATGAAAATTAATTTATTAGCATTTGTATTGGGATTAATAACAATATCAACATTTGCACAAAAGAACGAATTAAAAACTGCAGAAAAAGCCCTAAAAAGTCAAGATTTTACAACAGCGCTCTCTGCCATTACTTCGGCAGAATCTCTAATTTCTAACATGGATGAAAAAACCAAGGGAAAGTTTTACTTTTTAAAAGGTAGAGCATATTATGGTTCAAAAGATTTTAAAACCGCTGCCGACTCTTTTGAAAAATTATTCAATTTAGAAAAAGAAACAGGTAAGTTAAGATATACAGAACCTGCTACCACTATTCAAAATCAAATGGTTCAAGATGTATATCAAAAAGCTAGTGATTTGTACAGTGCTAAAGAGTATAAAAATGCTTCTGATAGTTTCTATTTAACCTACAAATTAAGTAAGCTAGATACTATTTTTATCTACAATGCAGCTGTAAGTTCTAGCCTAGCCAAAGATTACGATACTTCTTTGAAATATTACCAAGAATTACAAGATATGGGGTATACAGGGATATCAAAAGTATACTATGCTACAAATAAGTCTACAGATGAAAAAGAAGATTTAGGAGATAAAAAAAATAGAGATCTTCAAGTAAAATTAGGCCTTTATACAAACCCTGTAGATGAGCTTACACCGTCTAAAACAGGTGACATTACAAAAAATGTTGCTTATATACTAAAAAGTCAAGGAAAAACTGATGAAGCTATAAAGGCAGTTGAAGCAGCTAGAGCTTTATATCCAAATGATATCAATTTATTATTAACTCAAGCAGATATTTATTTTCAGTTAAAGGACATGAAAAAGTATGGAGAGTTAATTCAAATAGCCATTCAAATAGATCCTAATAATCCTCAATTATTTTTTAATCTAGGTGTTATTAGTTTTGAACAAGGTAAAATTGATGAAGCTAGAAATAATTATGAAAAAGCAATAGAACTTAAGGAAGATTATGGTGATGCATATTTAAATTTAGCGATCGTTATTATGGATCAGGAGAGAGCAATTGTAGATGAAATGAATCAAAACCTATCTGATTTTGATAAATATGATGAATTATTAGAAAAGCAAAGAGGCGTTCACAGACAAGCATTGCCCTATCTAGAAAAAGCTGATAAATATAGTAGAAGTGTAAATACTGTACAATTTTTGATGAATATTTATCAAACGTTAGAGATGGATGAAAAAGCTGTAGAATTTACCAATTTATACAAAGATATGAGAGACTAGATCAGTCCTATTGTTTTTTGAAAATTTAAAAGCCAACATATAATGTTGGTTTTTTTATACTATTTTTTTAATAACTCTTAACTTATGAGTGTGCATTTTGGTGTCTACATTGTAAATACCACTATGATCTAATGTATCTATTCGAACTTTTCCGTGCGCATGAATAATATTGTAATCATTCATGATAATCCCAACATGAACAATATTTCCTTCCTCATTATCAAAAAAAGCCAAATCACCAGGTTCTGACTCTTCAATAAAGCTCAAAACTTCACCCTGTGTTGCCTGATCTCTAGCATCTCTTAGAAGAGAATAGCCGCAAATTTTATATACAAGTTGAGTAAACCCAGAACAATCTATACCAAAAGGGGTTTTTCCTCCCCACAAATATGGAGTATTTAAAAATTGGTATGCTTTCTTAATGAGTTCATGCTTATCTAATTTTTCAGAATACACATTTCCATCATAATAGTAATCTTCAGAGCCCACGATTAAGTGTTGATTTTTATAAAAAGGAAGTCTAGATCCAATAGCAATTGTGCTTAAGTGATTTTTTTTATTGGTTACAAAATCAATTATTTCTGAAGAATAATAATTTGCAGAATCTGCTAATTTATCAAAGGTTTCCTCATCTATTTGTAGATATTGTTTATTATCTATATATCCCTCGTATCCATCAAAGCTGAGACGAATCTTACTCCACTTCTTCTCCTTTTCAAGTATTAGAAAATCTTCTCCAAAAAGGACCTGTGAAACCATTTCTGATGCATCACTAGCTTCAATTCGAAGAGGAACAATACTTAAATTACAAATGCCGTAGAGCATATTTTTTTGTTTAAATTGATTCTATGATCATGGCACTGGCACCACCGCCTCCATTGCAAATACCTGCAGCACCAATTTTAGCATTATTTTGCTTTAAAATAGACGTAAGTGCTATGATGATTCTAGCCCCCGATACTCCTAAAGGGTGTCCAAGTGAAACAGCTCCACCATTAACATTTACACGCTCATTTTTAATATTTAATATTTTCATATTTGCCAGTCCAACTACAGAAAACGCTTCATTTAATTCAAAATAATCTACATTATCAATAGTAATATTAGCTTTACTCAAAGCTTTTGGAATAGCCTTAGAGGGTGCTGTTGTAAACCACTCAGGTTCATGAGCTGCATCTGCAAAACTTTTAATCTTAGCAATAGGGGTAAGTTTTAACTCTAATGCCTTTTCCGTAGACATTAAAATTAGAGCTGCGCCACCATCATTAATTGTAGAAGCGTTCGCTGCTGTAACCGTTCCTTCTTTTGAAAAAGCAGCTCGTAAAGAAGGAATTTTATCCATCTTAACATTTTTATATTCCTCATCTTCTATCATAAGAATTGGAGCACCTCTTCGTTGAGGAATCTCAACTGGGATTATTTCATCAGAGAATTTTCCAGATTTCCAAGCCTCAGAAGAACGCTGGTATGACTGTATTGCATAGGCATCTTGATCTTCTCTAGAAAAACCATATTTAGTTGCACATGCATCTGCGCAAACCCCCATAGCTACTTTGTCATAAGCATCTACTAAACCATCTTTTTGCATGCCATCTTCTAAAGTGGTTGGTCCAAACTTAGTTCCTTGCCTTCCATGAAGGTAGTGAGGAATTGAACTCATGTTTTCCATTCCGCCAGCAACCACAATTTCTGTATCACCAAGAGAAATACTTTGAGCAGCTAACATTACAGATTTCATACCAGAAGCACATACCTTATTGATTGTTGTACAAGGAACAGTGTCTGGAATACCAGCAAAAATTGCTGCTTGTCTAGCAGGGGCCTGACCAACTCCGGCAGAAACAACATTTCCCATGAAAACTTCATCGATAAGATTTGGATTTAAATTAATTTTATCAAGAGCACCTTTAATGGCGATTGCTCCTAGTTTTGGGGCTGGAATCTTAGAAAGACTACCCATAAAACTCCCTATGGGAGTTCTAGCAACAGAAACAATTACAACTTCTTTGGTTTTCATTTTCAATAATTTTACACATGGTTTATCTAACAAAACTAACTATTTTAAATCAAATTTATTGGGAAACTATCGTTTGAATTTTTGACGTCCATTTTTTTAAGTTAAGTTTGTGTATATATGAAATACTTATGAGTAAAACTGTAAACAACTTATACAAGCATAACGCTGCCATTTATAAAGTTATTCTTTTTTTAATTACAGCATTTGCTATTGTATACCTATTTCCAAAAGGAGGGCAATTTAAATATGAGTTTACGAAGGGTAAACCCTGGCAATATGATAATTTATATGCTCCTTTTGATTTTGCAATAGATAAGACTGAAGACGAGATTAATGAGGAAATAAAATTAATTGAAGTAACCTCTAAGCTCTATTTTCAATACAATAAAGATGTTGTTAAAGAGGTAAAGGAGGCCTATCAATTAAGAACTTCATTACTACAGGTTAATGATTCATTAAATGGGTATGATTTAGAGACTATTGTAGCTCAAGGAAACGCTATTATAGATTCTATCTACACAAAAGGTTTTATAGAAGCCACTAGTTTAGGAATTGTTTCTGATAAAAACACCCTCATAGCTCTTAAGGTAGATAATTCTGTTCAAGATGTTATTTACAATAATCTACTAGACTCTAAAGGTGTTTTTGAGCTAATCAAAAATAGTTTAGGTGACCAACCCTATAATTATTCTCAAAATATAAATTTAACGATCCTTTCAGAGGTTATTAAGCCAAACGTATCCTATGATAACGAGTTTACACAAAAAGTTATTGATGAATATGTGAATGAAATTTCTTTAACTAGAGGGAAAGTCTCATTTGGAGAACTTATTATTTTGAAAGGAGATATAGTTGAGGGTAAAAAATTAGCTATTTTATATTCATTAAAAGGTCAGTCAGAATCAATACTCTGGACGAGTGCTAATTACTACTGGATAGTGTTAGGATATACCATATTAGTATCTCTAGCACTATTAATGTTGTTGTTGTTTCTTCATAAATATCGAAAAGAAATTTTTGAGAATAATACCAAAGTGACATTCATATTTTTTAATGTCTCTTTTATGATTTTAATTCAAACAATTGTCATAAAGTTTAATTCTGACTATCTATATGTAGTGCCATTAAGTATTTTACCAATCATTTTAAAAGCTTTTTTTGATGCTAGACTGGGTTTATTTACTCATGTCTTAACTGTATTGCTTCTTGGTTTTATAGTGCCAGATAGTTTTGAGTTTATTTATTTACATATTATAGCTGGTATTGTTACAATTTTAACTGTTTCAGAATTACATAAAAGGGCTAATCTATTTATTTCTATAGGTCAAATAACCCTTATTTATATGATTACCTACCTCTCTTTTTCCATTATTAAAGAAGGAAATGCGTCTCAAATTAATTGGGAATATTTAATGATGTTTGGAGCCAATGGTTTGCTGTCTTTTCTTTCGGTATTCTTTATTTATGCTTATGAAAAAATATTTGGATTGGTCTCAGATGTTACCTTGCTAGAACTGTCTAGTACAAATACTAAACTTCTTAAAGAGCTAAACGAAAAAGCACCCGGAACTTTTCAGCATTCTATGCAGGTTGCAAATTTAGCTGAGGCTGCAGCTAGTGAAATTGGTGCTAATTCTATGTTGGTTAGAACAGGAGCTTTATACCATGATATTGGAAAAATATTAAATCCAATGTATTTTATAGAGAACCAGTCTACTGGTGTGAATCCACACAATGATTTATCTCCAACAGATAGTGCAAAAATTATTACTGATCATGTTATTAAAGGGATAGAATTAGCAAAACAAAATAGATTACCAGATAGGATTATAGATTTTATTAGAACACATCATGGCACAAGTTTGGTCTATTATTTTTATGTTAAAGAAAAAGAAAAAAGTCCAGAGGAAGAGGTGGCTATTGAAAAATTTCAATACAGAGGACCTATTCCATTTTCTAAAGAAACAGCCATATTAATGATTTGTGATGCAGCTGAAGCAGCTTCAAAAAGTTTACAACAACCTACAGCACAGTCTATAGACAATTTAATAGATAAGATCGTAGAAAAACAAAAGTTAGATAATCAATTTATTAATTCTGATATTACTTTTAGTGAGATTGAAAAAATAAAAAAAGTAATCAAAAGAAAATTAATGAATATCTATCATGTTCGTGTAGAATACCCCGATTAATTTTATTGCAAAAAGTATAAAAAACCTTGCAATATTGTTTTTGGTATGTTACAT
>Ga0228675_1000686_pt1 | contig 13027 bp, 8 predicted proteins | sample 36D_rmetaG_FD_182786 | JGI IMG/M metagenome (GOLD analysis project Ga0228675, IMG submission 182786) | Seawater microbial communities from Monterey Bay, California, United States - 36D_r | ecosystem: Environmental > Aquatic > Marine > Coastal | place: USA: California | collected 2016-10-05
CGATGCGCAGGGTTCATTAACAAGAGGATTAGAGGTAGTTGAATTTGCTTGTGGAATTCCTCATTTATTAAAAGGGGAATTTTCAGAAAATGTAGGAACTAACGTTGATAGCTGGTCAATGAGACAACCATTGGGAGTTGTCGCTGGTATTACACCATTTAACTTTCCAGCAATGGTTCCAATGTGGATGTTCCCAATTGCTATAGCATGTGGAAATACATTTATACTTAAACCTTCAGAAAAAGATCCTTCATGTGCAATCAAACTAGCAGAATTATTAAAAGAAGCAGGTCTTCCAGATGGTGTATTTAACGTAATTAATGGTGATAAAGAGTCTGTCGATGCAATTTTGGAGAATAAAGATATTAAAGCAGTAAGTTTTGTAGGATCAACACCTATTGCTAAATATATTTACGAAAATTCAGCTAAAAATGAAAAAAGAGTTCAGGCATTAGGTGGAGCCAAAAATCATTTAGTAGTTATGCCTGATTGTGATTTAGATGGTGCTGTAAATGGTTTAATGGGTGCAGCATACGGTTCTGCTGGGGAAAGATGTATGGCTCAGTCTGTTGCGGTAGCTGTGGGAGATATAGGTGATGAACTTGTATCTAGATTATCAAAAAAAGCAGAAGCTTTAAAAGTTGGTCCAGGCATGGATAAAACATCTGAGATGGGTCCTTTGGTTACAAAAGAACATTTAGAAAAAGTAAAAAGCTATGTGGATCTAGGTGTTGAAGAAGGTGCTAAGCTAGTGGTTGATGGGAGAAATTTAAAACTTCAAGGATATGAAAACGGATTTTATATAGGCGGTTGTTTATTTGATCATGTAAATAAAGATATGAGAATTTATAAAGAGGAAATATTTGGTCCAGTTTTATCTGTAGTTAGAGTTAAAACTTTTGAGGAGGCAGCAAAATTAATTAATGATCATGAATATGGAAATGGAGTGAGCATTTACACTAGGGATGGAGATGCAGGTAGAACTTTTGCAAGTAAAATTCAAGTAGGTATGGTTGGTATCAACGTTCCAATCCCAGTTCCAATGGCGTTTCATAGTTTTGGAGGATGGAAAAGATCTTTATTTGGAGACAGCGGAATGCATGGCATGGAAGGAATAAAATTTTATACGAAACTTAAAACAGTAACATCTAGATGGCCTTCGGGTGTCCGTTCAAATGCGGAATTCGTAATGCCAACAATGAAATAAGGAAAAAAATGAGCAAAATATCTTTGATTGGCGCAGGCCAAATAGGCGGAACTTTAGCACACTTAATTGGAACAAAAGAGTTGGTAAATGAAGTGGTTTTGTTTGATGTCGCAAGTGGAATAGCAAAAGGGAAAGCACTTGATATAGCACAATCTTCATCAGTAGATGGTTTTAACGTAAAATTTTCAGGCACTGATGATTATAAAGACATTAAAGACTCAGATGTAATTATTATTACTGCTGGCGTACCAAGAAAGCCAGGTATGAGCAGAGATGATTTATTAGGAATTAACTTAAAAATCATTAAACAAGTAGCAGAGGGTATTAAGCAAAACGCTCCTAATGCATTTGTTATATGTATTACTAATCCATTGGATGTCATGGTTATGGCATTTCAAAAATTTTCAGGTTTACCAGCTAACAAAGTTGTTGGGATGGCTGGAATTTTAGATAGTTCAAGATTTAAATTATTTTTATCTTTAGAATTAAATGTTCCAGTAAAAGAAATAGATGCAATGGTAATGGGTGGTCATGGAGATACTATGGTTCCAATGCCTAGATTTACCAAAGTTTCAGGAACACCTTTACTTGATTTAGTAAAAGAGGGAAAAATTTCTCAAGAAAGATTAGAAGAAATTAATCAAAGAACTAGAGATGGTGGGGCAGAGATAGTTAAATACCTTGAAAAAGGTTCTGCATTTTACGCACCTGCAGCATCAGGAGTTCAGATGGCTGAAGCTTACTTAAGAGATGAAAAAAAATTACTACCATGTGCTGTCCAATTAAATGGAGAGTATGGTGTAGATAGTGTCTATGCAGGTGTTCCAGTTGTTATTGGAAAAGATGGAGTAGAAAAAATAGAGCAAATCGATTTAGATGATAAAGAGAAAAAAGAATTTATGCATTCTATTGATGCAGTTAGAGCTCTTTGGGAAGCAGCATCTAAAATAGATCCTGATCTTTCTAAGTAATAATGAATATTCACGAACATCAAGCTAAACAAATTCTAAAAAAATATGGTGCAACTGTTCCAGAGGGTGTGTTTGCCCTGTCAGTTGATGAATTAGTAGAAAAGGCAAAAACATTAAATACCAAAAAATATGTTCTAAAAGCTCAAATTCATGCAGGAGGAAGAGGTAAAGCTGGGGGAGTAAAAATTTTAGATACTATTGAAGAATTAAGTGAAGCAGCGAAAGAGATGATGGGAAAAACTTTAGTTACTCATCAAACAGGTCCCGAAGGAAGAGAAGTAAAAAGATTATATGTTGAAGAGTCATCAAACATAGACAAAGAGTTTTATTTATCTTGTTTAGTTGATAGAGCTAGTTCAAAAATAGCTTTCATATCTAGTGATCAAGGTGGAATGGATATTGAAGAAGTAGCAAGCAGTACTCCTGAAAAAATTATCACAACTAAAGTTGATATAAATAGTGAAATTTCAGAAAAAGATTGTGAAAAGATAGTTAAAATCTTTGACTTAAGTGATAGTGCAAAAACTCAAGCAATTTCACTAATAAAATCAATATATCAAATGTTTATAAGTACGGATGCAAACATGGTTGAAGTTAATCCGCTAATTTTAACCAAAGAAGAAAAAATAATCTGTTTAGATGCTAAAGTAAATTTCGACTCTAACGCTTTATTTAGACATCCTGAAATCGTTGAATTAAGAGATTTAAATGAAGAAGATCCAACAGAAATAGAAGCAAGCAAACATGATCTAGCTTACATAAAATTGGATGGAAGTATTGGCTGCATGGTTAATGGCGCAGGTTTGGCTATGGCAACCATGGACATAATTAAATTATATGGAAAAGAGCCAGCTAATTTTTTAGATGTTGGTGGTGGTGCTTCAAAAGAAAAAGTTTCAGCAGCCTTAAAGATAATTTTATCAGACAAAAATGTTAAAGGAATTTTAGTTAATATTTTTGGAGGAATAATGAGATGTGATGTTCTTGCTCAAGGAGTGGTAGATGCAGCTAAAGAAATAAATATTAGTGTTCCATTAGTTGTTAGACTTGCTGGAACAAATTTTAAAGAAGGAAAAGAAATATTAGATAACTCAGGTTTAAAGTTAATATCTGCTGAAAATTTAGATGATGCAGCAAAAAAGATTGTAGAGGCAATTAAGTAAAATGTCTGTTTTAGTAAACAAAAACACAAAAGTAATCTGTCAAGGTTTTACAGGTGCGCATGGCACTTTTCACTCTGAACAAGCCATTAAATATGGAACTAATTTAGTTGGTGGAGTAACTCCTAAAAAGGGTGGTCAAAAACATCTAGATAGACCTGTTTTTAATAGCGTTATTGAAGCAAAAGACAGTGTTGGCGCAGACGCAACAATGATTTATGTTCCTGCTAAATTTGCTGCTGCTGCAATTATAGAAGCGATAGATGCATCTGTAGAATTAATAGTTTGTATTACTGAAGGTATTCCAGTTCAGGATATGCTTAAAGTAAGACAAAAATTAATTGGCTCAAAGAGCAGATTGATTGGACCAAATTGCCCAGGAATAATTACACCAGATGAGTGCAAAATTGGAATTATGCCAGGAAATATTCACAAAAGAGGATCGGTAGGAATTGTATCAAGATCAGGAACACTTACTTACGAGGCGGTTGCACAAACAACTGAAAATGGTTTAGGTCAATCAACTTGTATTGGTATTGGAGGTGATCCGATTAATGGAACAAACTTTATCGATTGCTTAGATTTATTTTTAAATGATGAAGAAACAGAATCTATTTTAATGATTGGAGAAATCGGAGGTACAGCAGAAGAGGAAGCTGCTGAATTCGTTAAAAATCACAAAATCAAAAAACCAATAGTTGGGTTTATTGCAGGAATTACAGCTCCCCCAGGAAGAAGAATGGGGCATGCAGGAGCTATTATTTCTGGTGGAAAAGGTGGTGCTGAGGATAAAATTAAGAAAATGGAAGAATCTGGTATTACAGTCGCAAAATCGCCTTCAATAATTGGAAAAACTTTATTTAATAAATTGTCAAATTGAAAAATAATAATAGAGCATTATATTAAATAAATAGATGTCATCATCAAAAAATCTTGAATACGAAAAAACTTCATTTTTAAACAAATCAAATAGTGCATTTATTGAGCGAATGTATCTTAAGTTTATAAACAAGGAGGCAGACTTACCAGAAAGTTGGAAGGATTATTTTGAAGGAATTGGGGATGAGCTTAATATTGTTGCAAAAGAAATTAATGGACCTTCATGGGGGCCTAAAAAAAATAAAGTTGATATAGACGAACTTCAAAAGAAAATTGATCAAAAAGAAAACAATCTAGAAAACAAATTAGTAGATAGATCAGAGAAATTTAATTATCAATTACTAGCAAATTCTAATAAAGACTCCATTAGCGCTGTTTCTCTTATTCGTGCCTATAGGTTAAGAGGACATTTGTTGGCTAATCTTGATCCGTTAGGAATGAGAGAGTCAGATTACTTAGATGAGTTGCATCCAGAGTTTTATGGATTCAAAAAAGAGAATTATGATAAAAAAATATTCTTGAATGGAGTGATCAATAGAAAAGATGCCACTATAAAAGAAATATTAAAATTTTTGAAAAAAACCTATTGTGGGAATGTAGGTTATGAATTTATGCATATTTCTAATCCAGATGAAAGAAAATGGTTTAGAGATAGAATAGAGCAAGATACTAATGCTCTTGAATTTACTAAAAATGGTAAAGAAGCAATTTTAAACAAGTTAGTTCAGGCAGAGGGTTTTGAAAAATTTCTAGCAACAAAATATGTTGGAACTAAAAGATTTGGTCTTGATGGTGGAGAAAGTTTAATTCCGGCATTAGAACAAATAATAAAAATTAGTGGTCAATCACAAGTTAAAGAAGTTAAAATTGGGATGTCGCACAGAGGTAGATTAAATGTCTTGGCAAATGTTTTACAAAAATCCTACAAAAGAATATTCAATGAATTTGCTGGTGAATTTGGCAATACATCGGATGAAGGAGCTGGAGATGTTAAATATCATCTAGGTGCTTCGTCGAATAGAGAATTTGATGGTAATTCTGTACACGTAAGTTTAACAGATAACCCGTCTCACTTAGAGGCAGTTAATCCTGTAGTATTAGGCCAAACTAGAGCTAAACAGTTTTTCCATAAAGACAAAGAGAGAAATAAAGTAATTCCAATTTTAATTCATGGAGACGCTGCATTTGCAGGACAAGGAGTAGTAGCTGAATGTTTTGCCATGTCAGGATTACCAGGTCATAATACAGGTGGAACAATTCATATTATTGTTAATAATCAAATAGGATTTACTACAAGTCCAAGATTTGCTCGTTCTTCACCATACCCATCGGATGTTGCAAAGATGGTTGATGCTCCAATAATTCATGCAAATGGAGATGATCCAGAAGCAGTTGTTTATGCGGCTAGAATAGCCTCAGAGTTTAGACTTAAGTTCAATAGAGATGTAGTTGTAGATCTAATTTGTTATAGAAGGTTTGGTCACAATGAGGGAGACGAACCATCGTTCACTCAACCATTAATGTACAAAAAAATAAGATCTCATCCTGCACCAGTTAAGGTCTATGGAAAAAAATTGATAGATCAAAAAGTAATTTCAGATGAAGATTTAGAAAATGTAATTAAAAAATTTAAAGACTTACTTGATGATCAATTTAAAAATGCCAAAGACTATAAACCTAAAATTGCTTGGTTTGAAGGAACATGGTCTGCATACAAACCTGAAAAAGGAAAAGATAAAAGAGGTGTAACAGGAGCAGATACTAAAAAGTTATTAGAAATTTCTGAAAAAATAAATTCATCATCAGATGATTTAAATTTACACAAAACAATAGTCAAAATATTAAATAATAGAAAAGAAGCTGTCAGAAGTGGATCTAATATTGACTGGTCAACAGCTGAAGCCTTAGCCTTTGGATCTTTGTTAGAAGAAGGTTATCCAGTAAGATTAGTTGGTCAAGACTCTGGAAGAGGCACTTTTAGTCAAAGACACTCTGTTTTAAGAAATCAAAAAGATAATAGTCGATATGTTCCATTAAATAATATTTCAAAAAATCAAAAACAATTTGAAGTAGTTGATAGTTTTTTATCTGAATTAGCTGTTCTAGGATTTGAGTATGGTTATAGTTTGGTAGAACCAAACACGCTTACTCTCTGGGAGGCTCAGTTTGGAGATTTTGCAAATGGTGCTCAGGTTGTAATTGATCAATTTATTGCATCGGGAGAAAGAAAATGGACAAGAGCTTCTGGACTAGTAATGTTGTTACCTCATGGATATGAAGGTCAAGGACCAGAACATTCATCAGCTCGACTAGAAAGATTTTTACAGTTATGCTCAAATGATAACTTACAAGTTATGAATTGCACAACTCCTGCTAATTATTTTCATGCTTTAAGAAGACAAATGCACAGAGATTTTAGAAAACCTTTAATTATGATGACTCCAAAATCTTTACTTAGAAATAAATATTGTGTTTCAAATTTAGAAGATTTTAGTAAATCTAATTCTTTTCATAGAATACTTTGGGATCATGCAATAGATCCACAATCTAAAGGATTTATAAAGTTAAAGGAAAGTTCTAAAATTAAAAAAGTAATTTTATGTTCTGGTAAAGTTTATTTTGATTTATTAGAAGCTAGAGAAAAATTAAAAAAAGATGATGTAGTCTTGTTTAGAATAGAACAGCTTTACCCATTTCCTGCAAAAACTCTTGTTAAAGAATTAAAACCGTATGCTGAGAATGCTAAATTTTTTTGGTGCCAGGAAGAGCCTAAAAATATGGGTGCTTGGTTCTCTGTAAGAGATTATATCCAATGGACATTGGATACTATTAAGGCTAATAATAACGAAATTTCTTATATAGGAAGAAGCCCAGATGCATCTCCTGCAACAGGATATGCGAAAAGGCATAATTCTCAACAACAAGAAATAATTAATAAGGTATTTGAATAATTATAAATGAGTGAAAAAATTGTAGTTCCAGTTCTTGGAGAAAGTATTACTGAGGCAACAGTAGCAAAATGGCTTAAAAATACTGGAGATGCTGTAGAAGCAGATGAGCCAATTGTAGAGCTTGAAACAGACAAAGTTAATCTTGAAGTACCATCGCCAGTAAAGGGTATTTTAACTGAAATAAATTCAAAAGATGGTTCGGTTGTAGAAGTAGGAGCATTGCTTGGTTTGGTATCAGAAAGTGGATCAGCAAGTTCAGTCAAAAAAGAAGAGATTAAAAAAGTAGAACCTGCTCAAAATGAAGACAATGTAATTAAATTAGATCCATCTAAAAAAGAACCAAAAATTTTTGAAGAAGCAACAGAAAAAAATGATCTGCAAGAACCATTAGTTTTAACTGATGAAGTTATAGAAGAAGAAACTCCAAAAACTAAAATAGAAAAATCAGAACCTAAAACTAATACAGAAAGCCAAACACTTTCACCTGCAGTAAGAAAAATTGTTGTAGAAAATAAAATAGATATTAATTCAGTTCAAGGTTCAGGGAAAGATGGAAGAGTTTTAAAGGGTGATCTCATAAGCTTAATGGGAGCAAATCCACAGCCTTCAGAGAGAAAAGTTAAGTATGGTCAAGAAGAAAGAATTAAAATGACCAGACTAAGACAGACGATAGCTAAGAGATTAAAACAAGCTCAAGAAAATGCAGCTTTGTTAACTACATTTAATGAAGTTGATATGACTAATATTATGGAAATGAGAAAAGAAAATCAGCAAGATTTTCAAAGTCGTTATGGAATAAAATTAGGTTTTATGTCTTTTTTTGTTAAAGCGTGTGTTGTTGCATTAAAAAATTTCCCAGCAGTTAATGCTGAAATTGATGGCGATGAAATAATTTACAAAAATTATTATAATCTTAGTTTTGCTGTAGGAACTGAAAAAGGTTTAGTTGTACCTGTATTAAGAAATGCTGATGAATTATCATTTGCTGATATTGAAAAAAATATTAAAGAAATTTCAGAAAAAGCAAGAGATGGAAAATTAACTATTGAAGATCTTCAAGGCGGAACATTTACAATTAGTAATGGTGGTGTGTATGGATCAATGTTATCAACACCAATATTGAACCTTCCTCAATCAGGGGTACTCGGAATGCATAATATTGTTGAAAGACCTGTTGTGGTTGATGGAGAAATAAAAATTAGACCTATTATGTATTTAGCTTTGTCATATGATCATAGAATAATTGACGGCAAAGAGTCAGTTTCATTTTTAAAAATGGTTAAAGAAAATTTAGAAGACCCTAGACGGTTATTTTTGGATATTTAAATGTCAGAAAAATTTCAAGCAGTAGTAATTGGAGGGGGTCCCGGCGGATATGTTTGTGCTATTAGACTCGCTCAGCTTGGATTAAAAACAGCATGTATTGAGTCGAGAGGATCTCTTGGAGGAACGTGTTTAAATGTTGGGTGTATACCTTCAAAAAGCTTGTTAAATTTATCTGAGGAGTTTCATAAAGTTCAAAACTTATCTAGTAAAGGAATTGAAGTTGGTGAAGTTAAGCTAAATCTTGAAAAAATGATGAAAAGTAAAGATAAAGCAGTGACTATTCTTACTAAAGGTGTCGAATTTTTGCTGAAAAAAAATAAGGTTACCTATTACAAGGGAACTGGAAGCTTCAAATCTCAAAATGAAATTATAATTAGAGATGACCAAAACAAAGAGACAGTTATCCAGGCTGAAAAAACAGTGATAGCAACTGGTTCTGTACCAGTATCTTTACCTGGAATAGAAATTGATGAGAAAGTTATTGTATCTTCAACAGGTGCATTAAAATTAGATAAAGTACCAAATAAAATGGTTGTAGTGGGAGGTGGTTACATTGGATTAGAGATGGGATCAGTTTGGTCAAGATTAGGAGCTGAAGTTCAAGTGGTAGAATTCCTAGATCATATTACTCCTGGTATGGATAAAGAAATTTCATCAGAATTTATGAAGATATTAAAAAAACAAGGCATCAAATTTAACATGCAAAATAAAGTTGAAGCTATTCAAAATAATAAATCAGGAGCTGTGGTTTCAACAGTTGATAAAGATGGAAATAAAAATAAATTTGAATGTGATGTTGTACTTATTTCAGTTGGACGAAAAGCAAATACGAATGGCTTAAATCTAGAATCTGTTGGAGTTGAACTAGATGAAAGAAAAAGAGTTAAAACAGACAATACATTTAAAACTAATATTGATAATATTTATGCGATAGGTGATGTTATAAGTGGGCCAATGCTTGCTCATAAAGCAGAAGATGAAGGAATTGCAGTTGCAGAAAATATTGTAGGTCAATCAGGGCACGTTAATTATGATACAATTCCTGGAGTTGTTTATACAACACCAGAAGTTGCATCTATAGGTAAGACTGAAGAACAATTAAAAGAATTGAATACAAAATATAAAATTGGTAAGTTTTCATTTATGGCAAACTCTAGAGCAAAAGCTATAGATGATGCAGAAGGGTTTGTTAAAATTTTAGCAGACGAAAGCACAGATAAAGTTTTAGGTGCACATATAATAGGTCCTCACGCAGGAGAACTTATTGCAGAAATAGGTGTTGCAATGGAATTTGGTGCAAGCTCAGAGGATATCGCAAGAACTTGCCATGCCCATCCAACATTTTCAGAGGCTGTTAAAGAAGCAGCATTATCAGTAGATAAAAGAGCAATACACTCTTAATAATTTTTCATATTATTAAAATATGAAAGTACCGATTCTTTTACCAAATATATTTAATCATCCTTTTACTTATGAGAGCGATATTAATTTAAAAGTCGGTGATTATGTAGTTGTCCCCTTTGGCAAATCTAAAATTACAGGAATAGTTTGGGATGAATTTGAGAAAAAAAATAATAGAAACTTTAAGATAAAGAGTGTTTTGAAAAAATTAGATGTAACACCTTTAAAAAAAACAACTATAAAATTTCTTAATTGGTTTTCTGAATACAATATAATTCCAAGAGGAATGGCTTTAAAACTAGTTTTGTTAAGTAGTAACGCTGTAGAAAAAATTCAAAAAGATGCTTACAAAATTTTTGATACAAATATTAAAAAAAATTCAATTGAGCTTTCTGATGAACAAAAAAAATCTCTTAAAAAGATGAATGTTTCTAATCAAAAATTTAGAGTCCATGTTCTACAAGGAACAACTGGCTCAGGTAAGACCATGGTATACTTTGAAGCTCTTAAAGACATTATAAACAAAGGTTTTCAGGGGTTAATCTTATTACCTGAGATTGGCTTAACAGGTCAGTTTGAAAAAAAATTTATAGAGTTTTTTGGTTTTACTCCTGCAGTTTGGCATTCTGGTATTACAAAAAAAAAGAAAGAAATTATTTGGAGTGGAATTGCAAATGGAGAAATTAAAGTTGTCATAGGTGCTAGATCATCATTATTTTTACCATTTAAAAAGCTAGGTTTAATTATTGTTGATGAAGAGCATGATCAATCTTACAAACAAGATGAGGGTGTTACTTACAATGCAAGAGATATGGCTATTTCAAGAGCCTCGTTTGAAAATATACCCATCAACTTGATTACAGCTGTTCCATCAATTGAAACCTATGAAAACATTCAAAAAGGTAAATATAGTATTTCTAAATTAGAAAAACGTTACCAAAATGCATCTTTACCAAATTATGAAATAATCAATCTTAACGAAACGAAATTAGAAAAACAATCTTGGCTTTCAAAAAAAATAATCGAGAGAGTAAATTTTCATCTTGATAAAAATGACCAGGTATTATTTTTTTTAAATAGACGAGGATTTTCTCCTCATGTACTTTGTAACAAATGCTTCAATAGTTACTCATGCCCAAATTGTTCAATTAATTTAGTTTATCATAAAAAAAAGAATAATTTATTGTGTCATTATTGTGGTTTTAAATCCTCTTTAAAAAGAGCTTGTATTAAAGATGGGGATTGTGAATTTATTTTTAGTGGCCCAGGTGTTGAAAGAATATCTGAAGAAGTTAAAAAAAACTTTCCATCAAAAAAAATTGAAATTTTTTCAAGTGATACTATGAATAAAAAAAGTTCTAGTGATAAATTAGAAAAAATAATTAATAATGAAGTTCAAATTTTAGTTGGAACCCAATTAATTTCTAAAGGTTTTCATTTTCCAAGTCTTAACTGTATTGTAGTAGTTGATATTGATCTTTCTTTACAAGGACATGATTTAAGAGGAGCTGAAAAAAATTTACAGTTATACCATCAACTTTCTGGACGCGCAGGAAGAACAGGTAAACCTGCTACTGTGTATTTTCAAACTTATAATACTAATACTAAAATGATTTCTGATTTAACAAATAGTAATCCTGATATTTTTCTTGATAGAGAATTGGATATTAGAAGACAAAACAAGCTTCCACCATTTCAAAGATTTATCTCACTAATATTAACAGGTGATAATGAAGTAAAATTAGAAAAAGAAGCCTTTTATTTTAAAAACTTTATTGAAAAAAAATTGAGGCAAGAGTATTAGGACCGGTTAGTGCACCAATTTTTAGATTAAAAAGAAAATTTAGAATAAGAATGTTAATCAGAGGCTCAAAATCTCTCAAATTACAGAATTCAATTGCTGAAATTATCCCAAATTACAAATTTTCATCAGGAATAAAACTTTCAGTTGATGTTGATCCAATAAACTTCAATTAACCTTTAAAAAAAGGACTTTTAAACGAACGTGCTACTTGAAGACATAATGGTCATATGCTAATTAAAGCGTGATTTTAAAATAATCTTCAATATAACAGAGGTACCAAGTTGAGTAAAAATAAGGGATTTTCAATAACTTCAGCTGAAAGATATTCTTTAGCATTGTACGAACTAGCAAGCGAGAATAATGCTCTTTCACAAGTTGAAAATCAATCCTCATCTATATTAAATTTAATTTCTTCAAGTAAAGATTTTTCAAATTTAATTAAAGACCCTACAAATAACCAAGAAAATCTTTTAAAGGTTATAGAAAATATTTCAAATGATAATAAATTTGAGAATTTATTAAAAAGTTTTTTAGGTTTTTTAGTTACTAAAAGACGTTTTTTTTATGTAGAGCAAATTTTAAAAAGTTTTATTGAAACATGCTCTAAAAAAAGAGGAGAATTAAAAGCTGAGTTAAAGTCTGCAAAAGAACTATCTAGTGATGAGATTTCTAAAATCACAGATGAGCTTACTAAAAACTTTAGTTCTAAAATAAAATTAAACTACAAACATGACGAAAGTTTAATAGGAGGTTTGGTAGTGCAAGTTGGAAGTACTATGGTGGACACCTCAATTAAAAATAAATTACAACAAATCGAAAATAGAATGATAGAGGCATAAATGGAAATAAATCCTTCAGAAGTAACAAAGATACTAAAAGAACAAATTAAAAATTTTGGTGATAAAGCAGAAGTAACCGAAGTTGGACAAGTGCTATCAGTCGGAGATGGTATTGCTAGAATTTATGGTCTTGACAATGTCCAGGCTGGAGAGATGGTTGAGTTTGCCGATGGATCTAAAGGTATGGCCTTAAACTTAGAAAGTGAAAATGTCGGTGTTGTAATTTTTGGCGATGACAGAAATATTAAAGAAGGTGATACAGTAAAAAGAACTGGAAACATTGTTGATACTCCAGTTGGAAAAGAATTGTTAGGTAGAGTTGTTGATGGTTTAGGAAATCCCATTGATGGTAAAGGACCTTTAGATAAAAGTGTTAAGAAAAGTAGAGTTGAAGTTAAAGCTCCAGGAATTATTCCAAGACAATCAGTTAGTGAGCCTATGCAAACTGGTCTAAAATCTATTGATAGTTTGGTTCCGGTTGGAAGAGGT
>Ga0228675_1000736_pt1 | contig 12486 bp, 9 predicted proteins | sample 36D_rmetaG_FD_182786 | JGI IMG/M metagenome (GOLD analysis project Ga0228675, IMG submission 182786) | Seawater microbial communities from Monterey Bay, California, United States - 36D_r | ecosystem: Environmental > Aquatic > Marine > Coastal | place: USA: California | collected 2016-10-05
GAGCACGTTGATCAATTTTACGGCTAAAATACACCGCTTTTTCTACCCCGTACTTTTCGGAGCAGCACTCTTGTTCACTACATCGAGCTGTACCGGCTTGAAACAGGCCTCCACAGAAAAGCCATTACTGGTAAAAAATGATATTCGCATTAATGGCCGTCCCACACTGAGCGATGACGATTTCGACATCATGCGTCAGCGCCCTAACAAGGGCTTAGGTAATGTCAGAATGTTTGTGAGTTTATATGGACTTGGGAGTAAACTAGGCGATAATGGAACGGGGAATTGGCTCAAGAGAATAGGAGAACCACCTGCGTATTTTGACCCCATTGCTTTTAATGCTTCGGCTACCCAACTAAAACAGCATTACTTCAACCTAGGCTTTTACCACGCTGACGATACCGCCTTTACGGTGCAAAAAGGAAAGAAGGTTGTTGCACATTACCATATTACTACGGGAGAGCAATACAGTATTTCGGAGTACTCCCTTCGTTCCACCAGTCGATTCATAGATTCAGTACTTCCCTATTATCCAAAAGGTTTAGAGTTAACCGATGCTTTAAACGCAGAACGTATAGAAGAAGAACAATTAGCCTTGACAAATTTCCTTAAAGACCAAGGCTATTACACTGCCCAACTAGGTTGGGTCTATTTCGAGATCGATACAACAGCCGGACCGCATGCGAGTGCCATTACGGGGGTAGTTGACCCATTTATCTTTGGCGGTCGAGACGAACGCCAGCGAATTTCAAAAATCACAGTCCGTCCCACCTACTCCTTTCAGAACTCTAATGCCGTAAATGACAGTACCCGGACCATTCATGGAATAGACGTCCTTCAAAAGGAAAAACTATTCCGTCCTGGATTCATAGACGAACAGATTTATCTCCAACGCGGCGCTTATTATAATCAAAATCTACTCCGTGCAACGTATAAAAACCTTAACAGTCTCGGCGTTTTTCAAACGGTAGAATTTAATGTACAACCTAAAGACAGTGCCTTACACGCTACACTCAACCTAGTGCCGTTACCCAAACGTTCGGTTAGCGCAAACCTAGAAGGGCTCGGAAATAGCGGTAGTTTAGGGGTTGGTGGCAGTTTCAACTGGGACAACAGAAACCTTTTCAAAGGCGGGGAAACGGTCCGGATTTCGCTTGGAGGCGCACTTACCGAGCAACGCAATTCCACCAATACAAGCTGGCTGATCGATGCACGCGAACTCAATGCAGGAGTTGCCTTAGAACTGCCGAAGCTTTTACTGCCAAAAGCACTCACACCAAAGCAAGCAAAGTTTTGGCAACCTAAAACACAATTAGGAACTAAGGTCGCTTACCAGTACCGCGCGCAGGAGTTCAATCGATTTAATTTTTCGACCAACCTCGAATACAGTTGGACGAAAGCCGGTGCAAAGCATGTTTTCAATCCTGCACAGCTTTCTTTTGTCAGTATCAATTTCGCCAACGACACCACGCTGGTGCCTTTTCTATTTGTCGGTTTCCAGAACATCATTTTCGCAGCGAGCTCCTATCAATACACGAAAAGCTGGAAGAACATTCAATCGCGATACTTTTTAAATGCAGCTGTAAAAACAGGTGGGCATCTTGCAGGAGTTAGCGGCTTAAACCAGTGGAACGGTAATCCCGTCGCTCAGTTTGTGAAAACAAGTTTAGATTTCCGTGCGTACCGGAGTTTGGTTCGAAAAAGGCAACTGGCCTCGCGTACCTTTTTAGGTGTAGCGCAAAGCTGGAACAGTCCATCGGGCTTTGTACCGTTTGAACAATCTTTTTTTATGGGCGGTGCGAACGATATGCGTGGCTGGACTGCCTACCACTTTGGGCCTGGAGCGACTAGCGAGGATTTACTTCAGAGTAGCGGCTTCTTCGCTGCAGCCCCTATAAAACTGGTCCAAAGTCTAGAATACCGATTCACGATACAACGCGCCATGAAAGGCGCTGTATTCCTCGATGCAGGAAACATGTGGCTCTACGATAAAACGTATACCGGCTCTTTCACGAGTGCGCAAGAAGCAGCTATTTCGGCTGGAAAATTTGGCTGGAACAGTTTCTACAAACAAATAGGCATCAATACAGGCTACGGCCTCCGCTATGACCTCGAGTTTTTTATTATACGAGCAGATCTAGGTTTAAAGCTGCACCACCCTGGCGCGGTAGACCGATCTAACTGGGTCATTACGGCGCCACAATTGCGTGATTTTAATCTGGCTTTAGGTATAGGTTATCCTTTCTGATTTAAGGTGTATGCTTAAAACATTTGGTTTATTTTAGCGGCTCAATTAAACACCTAAGAATTATGATGTCCATTGACAAAATTAGAGAGTTGCTAGGCGATCAAGCTGATGCTTTGTTGAACCACACTTCTACGGCAATCACCAAAGACTCTTTGGCGATTTTACCTTCTGGCAACTTTGTCACGGAATCTTTCACAGAATCTAACCGCAGTATTCAAGTGATGAACTCACTTCAGCGCCTCTACGGCACGGGTCGTTTGGCCAACACTGGATACTTAAGTATACTTCCCATTGACCAGGGAATTGAGCATAGTGCTGGTGCTTCTTTCGCACCAAACCCTATGTTTTTTGACCCAGAGAACATCGTTAAGATGGCAATCGATGCAGAATGCAATGCGGTAGCTTCTACCTATGGTGTTTTAGCCACCGTGGCACGTAAATACGCCCACAAAATTCCATTTGTGGTAAAAATCAATCACAACGAATACCTCTCTCACCCAAATACTTTCCTTCAAAGCCCGTACGGGTCTGTGGAGGAAGCATGGAACCTGGGAGCATGCGCTGTGGGTGCGACCATTTACTTTGGCCATCCTCAAAGCCGTGAAATGATTGAGCAAGTTGCAGCTGCATTCGAGCGTGCGCACGAATTAGGCATGGCCACTATCTTGTGGTGTTACACGCGTAATGACGCCTTTAAAGTAGACGGTGTAGATTACCACACTTCTGCAGATTTATCTTCTCAGGCAATTCACTTGGGTGTAACCATCCAAGCCGATATCATTAAGCAAAAGCTTCCGACCAATAATGGCGGCTACAATGCTACAGGTCACGGTAAAACGCATCCTAAAGTGTATTCTGAGTTGACTACAAACAATCCGATTGATTTGACGCGTTACCAAGTGTTGAACAGCTATAATGGCCGAATCGGTGTTATCAATTCTGGCGGTGCTTCTACCGGTAATGACGCGAATGATTTAAGCGAAGCTGTATTAACCGCAGTCGTGAATAAGCGTGCAGGTGGTCAAGGTCTTATTCTAGGACGCAAGGCATTCCAGAAAGAATACAAAGACGGTCTTTCGTTATTGCGCGCCGTACAAGACGTTTACTTGAACGACGATATTACCATCGCTTAAGGCAAACGATAGAAATTCAAAGCAAAAGGGCACTCTTCTTACCGATGAGTGCCCTTTTTAGCTACTTTAGCACCCTACAAACTGCACAGAGGAACAAAAACTATGGGTTGGTTTAAAAGAACTGAGGTGGGAATTACCACCGAAACCAAAGACAAAAAGGAAACCCCTGATGGGCTTTGGCACAAATGTCCAAAATGTAAAGTAATCGTTAGTGTGGACGACCACGCATCGGAGCTTTGGACTTGCGGCAATTGCGGGCATCACGACCGTATTAACGCAAAAGAATATTTCGAAATTCTCTTCGACGGCGGCACCTTCACTGAACTCGACTCAGAAATGGTGAGTAAGGATCCGTTAAAGTTTGAAGATACCAAGCCTTATGTCGATCGACTCAAGGCAGGTCAAAAGAAGTCTGGGTTGAAAGACGCCATAACCACGGGTTATGGTGAAATGAACGGAAGACCTATAGTCGTAGCCTGTATGAACTTTAATTTCATCGGCGGTTCCATGGGTTCTGTCGTAGGGGAAAAAATTGCGCGTGCCATGGATAAGAGTTTAGCAACGGGTGCGCCTTTCATTATGATTTCTAAATCTGGTGGAGCACGTATGATGGAGGCTGCTTTCTCTTTGATGCAGATGGCGAAAACTTCAGCCAAAATTGCGCTACTCGATGACAAGAAGATTCCATACATCTCCTTCTTAACGGACCCAACTACAGGCGGGGTTACCGCTTCCTATGCAATGCTCGGTGATATTAATATTGCTGAACCTAATGCGTTGATTGGATTTGCTGGACCGCGCGTGGTGAAAGAAACGATTGGAAAAGATCTTCCCGAAGGATTCCAGCGCTCTGAATTCCTTTTAGAGCACGGCTTCTTGGATTTCATTGTTGAACGCAAATCTTTGAAGGCAAGATTGACACAGTACTTAAATATGGTCATGGGCTAATCAAATACCCTGCAAATAATAAGAAAAGCCCCGAGCAATGCTCGGGGCTTTTTTCGTTATTCCTCCTCCCATTTTATCTGCCTGGAAATAAACATGATTCCGGCTAGTATCACAAACAAGCCTAAACTTCCAGCGAGCAGTGCGAAGTCTTTTAATTGAATGAGTATAAAAATAAAGCCATAAAGCAATGTAAGAGTCGCAGCGACATAAGCCGCTAGTTTTGAGCTCCCGAGAACACTCCGGGCATATAAGAACTCCATTAGTATTGTCATGAGGGCTGCTACGAAATATGCGGCATTGAAACCGATGTGCTCTGAGAAAGACAACAACAACGTATAGAATAATACCAAGGCTAGCCCCACAAGCACATATTGAAGTGCATTCACTTTAGCGCCTTCAATGAGCTCGGAGAAATAAAAGACCATGAATGTCAGCGCAATAATCAATATGGCATATTTAGCCACTCGGTTCGATTTGCTATAATTGTCGACCGTTTTCACAAATTCCGTCCCAAAGTAATCTTTGGTAGGAGTGTACTGCTTTCCAACCCATGATTGTGGAAAGTTTCTATTAAGATGGCTCACCTTCCAGAGCGCAGAAAAACCATCAGTCTTAGGTTCGTATTTGGTGGTTGCAAAGCTCCCTTCAAAATTAGGTTCGACCCAAGGACTGTTCATAGCGAACTTAGTTTGTTTACCTAGTGGCACAACCGAAAATCGACGACTGCCTCGTAGCTTAGTAGAAAATTCAAATTGAAGCGAATCCTCGTTTTTAATAGCGACTGAGCTATGAACGCCACTCCAGTAAATATCATTCGTTACCAAACCTGAACTCAGCGGTAAGGATGAACCATTCCATTTAAAATCGAAAGCACCCTCTACACCTCTTAAATCAGAAATTCCGATGTTAAGCGTGATCTTATCCCAATGGATATACTTCGGATCAACCCCGACTTTAGTCCAGTCGGGCAGTTTAAATTCACCCTGCATATTCGCATCACCTCGATAAACAATAGCCTCATAGATCCCTAATTTTCTGGTTTCCGGCTGAACATCTACCGCGCCATTTAAAAGCTCTGGTAATATGTATAAATATTTACGCGCATAACTAATTTCTTCCGTACCGTCAGAATTGGTGACTGTATAAGGAGCATCAAAAGGCACCGTAAGGTATGGCCCTACAAGCATTTGCTCTCCGCCCCAAACACTGGTCATCTCGTTGATAGCATTTTCTTGAGTGTTTTCGCGTTCGCGAATGAGATTTTGAATTAATTCTGCAGGAATTAATAATAGCAGCGCCAGTAAAGCCACTGCTAGCATTTTAAACATCGGTTTTTGAATAAGTTTCATAGGTGTATCCGTTAATTGAGTTTGAAACGCCGAGCTCACCGGCTTGAGTGTACATGAAGCGCCAATAATTTGTTAAAGAAAAAAGCCCCGAGCATTGCTCGGGGCTTTTTTAGTAATACGAGACTTAAATCGTGCTCTTATTCCGCTTTAACACGCGCTTCGCGCATAGGATTAGAGCGACCGTTACGTTGCCAACGACTGGTTGCACCTCTAGAGTACACATCAAACTTACTAGGCTCTTGCATTGCTGGCCAGTAATTATCACTGCGGTCAGTATCCGCCATCTCCAAGAATGGATCTAGGGTGATCTGGACTACAGGCTGTGTAAAATTGAACCACTTTGTGAATTCATCTTCATTCTTAAGCCAAACCTCAGCAGGTATGCGCTTGACTTCTTCCGTTCCGTCTTCTAATGTGAAACGCACTACTAAAGGCATGATGAGTCCACCTTGATTTTCGAAGGTAACCCCATAGAAATGATACCCAGCGTCGAGTAACGCGGCTTCCTCCTCGCTTAAGCCCGCACGGTAACGATTGTAGGCTTCTCTATCTGCATCAGACACTTCAAATGGATTGTAGCTGTTGTAGAAATCGCGCGTAGCAGGTACTTCGTCCACCATAGTGCGAATGACTTCATTTCTTGCACGTCCAACGTGGTCATTTGCTTTGCGGTCTTTTTCTGCTTCGAAAGGTTTCTCGACATCTGGATTCTTTGAAGACATCTGGTACCATTGTACATCTTTAACAGCTATATCAACATGATCCGTGGAGTAGAACCAACCGCGCCAAAACCAATCCAAATCCACACCGGAAGCATCTTCCATCGTACGAAAAAGATCTGCTGGAGTTGGGTGTTTGAATGCCCATCTGCGGCTGTATTCTTTAAATGCATAATCAAACAATTCACGGCCCATTACCGTTTCACGCAAAATATTGAGCGCTGTAGCTGGTTTGCCGTAAGCGTTGTTACCAAATTGAAGAATAGATTCGGAATTGGTCATAATAGGAACAATCTGCTCTTTAGGACCACTCATGTAAGGAACAATTTTATCCGCAGGTCCACGACGTGACGGGTAATCGTGATCCCACTCCTGCTCCGTGAGGTATTGTACGAATGTATTTAAGCCTTCATCCATCCAAGTCCATTGACGTTCGTCAGAGTTAATGATCATCGGGAAGAAGTTGTGACCTACTTCATGTATGATCACCCCAATCATCCCGTATTTCGTTCCTTCGCTATACGTTCCGTCCGCTTCTGGCCGCCCACCGTTGAAACAAATCATGGGGTACTCCATTCCGATCCATTTGGTATGAACGGATATGGCCTTATGGTAAGGATAGTCGATGGTAAACTTTGAATATACCTTTAGCGTATGAGCCACGACGCGCGTTGAATATTGCTCCCACAAAGGGTTCCCCTCTTTTGGGTAATAACTCATTGCCATGGTCGTTTTGCCACCTACATCCACAGCCTGAGCATCCCAAATGAATTTACGAGAAGTTGCAAAGGCAAAATCACGAACATTTTCAGCTTCAAAAACCCATGTTTTCGTTGAGGTCGCTTTATTTTTCTCTGCAATTTCCGCCTCCTCTTGAGTAACAATGATAACTGGATCATTGAAGCTTTTTTCTGCTTTCGATAAACGAGCACGTTGCTTCGAGGATAATATTCGTGACGCATTCGTCAATTCTCCCGTAGAAGCAACAATGTGATCTGAAGGAACGGTAATAGCTACCTTATAATCGCCGAAGGGCAATGTGAATTCGCCTTGACCTAAAAACTGTTTGTTCTGCCAACCCTCGACATCGTTGTACACTGCCATGCGCGGGAAGAACTGTGCTATGGTATAGAGGTAATTGTCTTCACCCTCAAAATATTCGTAACCTGAACGTCCGCCGATGTCCATACGGTCGTTGATATTGAACCACCATTTGATTTTAAAGCTAAATTTCTGACCTTCTCTAAGCGGGGATGGAAGATCAACTCGCATCATCGTATTGTTAACGGTGTAGGGTAAATTGGCACCAGAAGCGGTCTTTACATAAGCCAATTTAAAGCCGCCGTCAAAATCGTAAAATTGATTGTTTTTTAACTGATTAAACGCCGTTTGTGCGGTTGCACCGCGCTGATTGAAAATACCACCCGTTTTGATTTGTTGTGTTGTGCTGTTTTGAGCGCGCATATTTTGATCCAATTGGACCCACAAATAGCGTAGCTCGTCCGGACTATTGTTCGTGTAGGTTATGGTCTGTTCACCATAAATACGTTGGGTATCATCGTCCAAAGTAATGGACATGTCGTAGTCCGCACGTTGCTGATAGTATTCGTGACCAGGCGCACCAGATGCCGTTCTATACACGTTTGGTGTGGGAAGTTCTTGTCCCAATTGACGGAACTTTGAGGTGTTCAAATTTTGCGCGTGCAATGCAAACGTTGCAAGGGCTAAAAGGCAAAGGGCTAATTTTCTCATGTGTAGGGTATGTTAAGCGCCAAAAACTTCTGGAAGGCGGTTCAAAATCATTTGAAAACTAAGAGTCAAAACAACTCCAGAAAGCAGCCAGCGATACACACCACTACGGCCACCAAATTTTTGGAAAATCGAATATACAAAAAGCAAACAGAGTACAACGGCAATTTGTCCCGCTTCAATGCCTGCGTTAAAAGGAAGCCATGCCCACCAAAAAGACTCGCTTTGGGCAATAAATGTATAATAGGAGCCAAATCCAAAACCATGGATCAATCCAAACAATCCCGCCATCCACATCCCATGCGTCATGACTCTAAATCCCGTAAATACATGAATCAACACCGTCAGTGCTACAGTCATTGCAATGGCCAGTTCCACCCAAGCGGCCGGCAATGCGACCCAGCCTAATGCCGAAATAGCGAGCGATATGCTGTGCCCCAGTGTAAACGCTGTAATCCATTTTAGAGTAGGCTTCCACAATGAAAAACTTAATGGCAAAGTGAGCGCAAGTAAAAACAACATATGGTCATAGCCCTGTAGATCCGTGATATGGCGAAAGCCTAAGTTGAAGTAGAACATTAAAAATCGAAAGTCAAGGTATAATTGTTTCCTTCCCTACAACTGTTGGTTTTCTGATCACCATTATAATGGAAAAGGACTATGTTTTCTTGAGTGGGATAGATATCTGCTAAGAGTTCATTGCGAACATGCCACTGTCCTGACAACGCTTCCAGAGATTTCTCTCCGTAATCCGCAACAAATAAAAGGTACAGTTCGTCGGGTCCATTCGCAGTAGTGTAGAAAGTAATGGGCAATAATTCTTCATTCAAAGAAATCGTTAGTCGCGACGTTAGATAGCTAGCGTGTAATTCAAACTGCGTAGTAGAATCTAAGGATACGTAGCGCTGAACCTTTTCCTGAAGGAGCTCATTCATCGCTCGCTCCCAATCGTCTGGAAACGTTTTTACCACACCCGTGAGCACGCCCTTGTTTGTATCAACATTCAAATCAGTGACGCTCACATAGAAGTCATGTCTTACCTTAGTAGGACTTGTGGTGTTTGGCGAAAATGCACTTAACCATAGGGAAACAAAAACTAACAATATTTTCATACGCGTGAAATTAAAGCATTTTTCAACCTCTACCGTGCTTCTGATTGGGCTATTTCTGCCAACTATTGGTCTGGCTCAAGCCGTACTTATCCACGAAGGTCCAGCCTACCAAACTGGCATATGCGAACCCAGTATATCTGTAGACCCAACGAACACTCAAAATGTATATGCAGCATCGGTATTGAATAATTTCTACCAGAGTACGGACGGTGGATTGCATTGGACACAAAAAACTATTTCAAGTCCATACGGCGTTTGGGGCGATCCTTGTTTGGTGACCGATTTCAAAGGGCGCACCTATTTTTTCCACCTGAGCGACCCCGAAGGCACAAATTGGAAAAGTGATCAGATACTAGACCGAATGGTCTGCCAGACTAAAGACGGTCCGAACGATACTTTTAATGAAGGCAGTTTTACTGCAGTGAATGGAAAAAAACATGATAAAGAATGGACTGCCGTAAATCCGAAAAACGGGGCCATCGCATTGAGCTGGACTCAATTCGATCGCTATGGCACAGACGATCCCGAATGCTACTCACGCATCTTATTTAGCGAGAGCCGAAATCAGGGCAAAAGCTGGTCTACCCCGGAAGAGATTTCCTCCTTTTTAGGAAACTGTATTGACGATGACGGAACGGCTGAGGGCGCTGTGCCTGCGTACGGGACAAAAAACGAAGTCTATATAGGCTGGGCACTAGATCAAAGCATATGGATGAGCATTAAGAAAGGGAATGTGTGGAAAACCCACCCCATCGCTCGGCAAGAGGCAGGATGGACCCAGAGTTACGCTGGGTTTAACCGTTGCAATGGTATGCCCGTAACCGTTGTTGACCACTGTAAGGACAGTCCATTTTATGGGCGCGTTTATGTGTGCTGGGGCGATCAAGACAAAAGTTTAGGCGGTGAAATTTACTTTGCCTTTAGCGATGATCGCGGCAAAAACTGGTCGGAGCCCCAGCGTATTTCTGGGGGTGGAAAGAGCGACCAATTCCTTCCTTGGCTTACTATCGACCCTACAAGCGGTGCACTATTCGCCGTATATTATGACCGCCGCGAAACCGATGCTCCAACTGAAACAAACACCTATTTAGCACAAAGTACAGACGGCGGGGCGCATTGGAGTGAATTAAAAATCAATAACGCACCCTTCTACCCTTCTGATGAATTTTTCATGGGTGATTACAACCACATCAGCGCACACGGCGGCGTCATTCGTCCCATATGGACCGAATTACGAGACGGAAAAAAATCGATTTGGACTTATCCGCTTGACTTTAAATTTAGCATACATCAGTAATGAACCTACTCATCGTAAGTACCTCTACCGTTTACGGCAAACCCTACCTTAGTTACCTCAAAGAAGAGTGCGCCGATTTCTTTACCAACGCACCAAAAATTCTTTTCATTCCGTTTGCCCGACCGGGCGGCATGAGCCATGATGCCTACACCGCAAAGGCCAAAGAAGTTTTTGCCTCATGGGGGTTCGAAATGCGCGGCGCGCATGAGTTTGCCGATGCGCAGGAAGGTTGCCTTTGGGCCGATGGCTTTTTTACGGGTGGGGGAAACACTTTCGTTTTAGCCAAAACACTCCACGAGAGCGGCTACTTCGAAGCCATAGACGCAGCAGTTCGCGAAGGGAAGCCCTATATGGGGACCTCCGCAGGCTGTAATATGACCGGCTTAAGTATATGCACAACCAACGACATGCCTATAGTATACCCGCCAAGTTTTGATGCATGGGGCTGGGTTCCCTTCAACATTAATCCACACTACCTGGATCCAGTGGAAGGAAGCACACACATGGGAGAAACGAGAGAGACGAGAATAAAGGAATTCCACCACTTCAACGACCATCCTGTATATGGACTTAGAGAAGGCTCTTGGATTCGGGTGAACGGCAAATCAATGGAATTAAAAGGTGCGCATAGCGCGCGTTGGTTCCGAAAAGGGAAGCCTCCGACGGAGTCAAAAAACATAATTAATGATCACTTTTGATATATTTAAATATTATTAGACATATATTTGGCTAGAATGACACAATCTAGCCGTTTATGAGAAATCAGTTAATAACCGTTCTCTTTCTTCTTTGCTTTCAGCCTATTGTTAGTGCCCAAAGTGAATGGGCACTCCAAGTAAGCGTTGAAGAAACTGTAACTTTAGGAGACGCAAGAAGCTCATTTCATTTTCTCTCATTTACACAACTCGCTGCGAATTCTGGCATGCGGTCAGGATTTCATTATACGAAGGATCATCATTTAGCTGCTGAACTTACCTTAGGAGTGGTAGGCACATCGAGGCCTAATTCGTGGTTTACTAAAATTGTACCGGTAGAATTTGTAGGACACTATAACATCTTACCTCATATTAAAGGTGATTCGCCCTTTAAATTTAATCTTGACTTAGGCGTAGGTTCGGCACTTGTTCGTGCAAGAAGTGTCACATACAATACTAACGGTCGCTTCTCTTTCAGTGAGCATATTGCGGCCGGAGCTTCCCTAGACATTCCTTTTTATGACCTAGGCACATTGAGTTTCGGATTACGCAATACTTACTTCATTGATGACTACATCGATGCTACTCCTGTTGATGAGACCAATAATGATCAACTACTACGGTTCTTTACCTCAGCTCGAGTTAATCTAGGCCAAAGTGCTAAGACTAAAACTATAATTGCAGATGCTGAAGAGAAAGCTGCAAAGCTAAATTCTGAACTGGCTTTAGCTAAAGCGAATGCGGAACTAATGACTCAAAAAAATAGTTCAACAGTTACAAAACTTGAAAAGTCTATCGCTTCACTTGAAGAAAAGCTGGTCGAAGCCGGTAATACGCCGCGGAAAGAATACATTCTTCAAAGTGTTCATTTTGAGACTAACCGAAGTGTTATTCGTAACATGGATATTCCCGAATTAACGACACTCTTGAATCTTTTATCGACCAATGATAATTTAAATGCGGTCATTATTGGTCATACTGATGATTTAGGACCTGAAGAGTTTAATCTTAAACTTTCTATCGAAAGAGCATTAGCTGTGAAAAATTGGCTTGTGGACCGAGGAATTGCTGAAGGCAGACTAGAAGTAAAAGGAGAGAGCAATACTTATCCTGTACTACCTAATTCAGAGGATGATGCCCGTGCCATTAACAGGAGAACCGAAATAATTCTCAAATAGGCTATTCGATAGTATTCCAAAAAAGAATCTATTGAATTTGGCCCTTTTTGAATATCTG
>Ga0228675_1000742_pt1 | contig 12472 bp, 9 predicted proteins | sample 36D_rmetaG_FD_182786 | JGI IMG/M metagenome (GOLD analysis project Ga0228675, IMG submission 182786) | Seawater microbial communities from Monterey Bay, California, United States - 36D_r | ecosystem: Environmental > Aquatic > Marine > Coastal | place: USA: California | collected 2016-10-05
TTTTCACGCAGCATCCTCCATCTGCAACATCAGACCAAAGGCAAGCGCAAGGGCTGCAATGGGCGGCGACCAGGCCGATAAAAAAATTGGCAATTGTCCATTTTCACCCAATATCTGAACAAAATTGCGAATGAAATGCAGCCCGAAGCCTAGCAATATGGCGCTTAAAATTGACAGACCAGTGCCACCAAGGCGAGCAGGTCGCATTGTAAAGGCGGCGGCTACCATCGTTAGAGCCATTAGAAATAACGGGCGCGCCAATTCTGATTGGAACCAAAGCTGATGTCTGCGGGCTGAAAACCCTGCAGCCTTTAATTGGGCAACAGTTTCAGGCAATTTCCATAAAGATACGGAACCCGGCTTGCCAAATCGATCGCGAATTTGATCTTGTGTGAGAGTGGATGGAAGTTCGAGCTTTTTAGAGAACTGCGCAGTTTCCTCTGGATTGCTACCCGGCAACAGCAACCAGGTTTTTGCCTCTTTAAGCTCCCATTTGCCAATTTGTAATGAGGCTGTTTTTGCCTCTATGCGCTTATTTAAGCCGCCATCTTTAGTGTAGTTTAATAAGCTAACATCATAAAGCTTCGTGCCGTCAAAGTTAGTACGCTCGGCGTGAATAACAGTTTGCCCGGCGCTATCGCCCTGACGCAGCCATAGACCTTCTCTACCGATAGAAAATACCGATCGACCTCCGCTGTCAAATTCTTCTCTCAAATCTATATAATATTTCGACGTGGATGCCACGATTGGATTAAATAGCCCAATAATTATGAGCCCCAACAGGCCTGCTATTAAAATCGGTCCAGCGAGTGTTGTGAGGCTGGATTGGCCCGCGCCCCGAGCAATGATAAACTCGCTCGATTTGTTCAAATTTGCGAAAAGCAAAACGGCAGAAATAATCATGATTAAAGGCAGGATTTGATATATTGATTTGGGGGTATTCAGAGTGGCCAGAAGAAGAACATTTCGAAAGGAAACGCTATCATCAAGCCAGCGCATTTGATTTACCAGATCGATCAGCAACATGAATACAAAGAATACCGCAAAAACTGCGCTAAAAGACTTTAAAAACCTACTCGAAAAATAATAGTGAAGCGTCATGAGGGAACCTGATCAGTCAAATCTACGCTGCGTTTAAACGGTTTGGCTGCGAAGGCTAGTAAACCATAACTCATCATCCCTCCAACCAACGTCGGGGCATAAATAAGGGGCCAATAAGACGGATTGCTGCGCAGCAGATCTCCCAATGCGCTTTCGGTAAGCTTGATCAAAATCAACAATAAAATCGCCAATAAAATTTGTGGGCCAGATCCAAACCGGCTAAAGCTTGCCAGAAGAAGGCTCGCGAAACCGATAAAGGCCGCAACGATGCATAAAAGCGCCTCTTGAATACGGTTGTGTACTTCTTTGTGTAAGCGCTCCAAAGGTGTTTTGGTTTCTTGCAGAATGAGGGATTGTTCAACAATCATCTCATAGCTCGAAATGGAACTTAAACCTCGTTTTAAAACTTTTTTGGTTCCGACAAGATTGCTTACATCATAGGATAAATCTGAAAATAAAGTTGTTGAAAGTGCATTCGTATCCTGCTGGTATCTCTGCGCCAGCCCGTTGACCATGATCAACATGCTGCGCTCACCCTCGCGCAGCAGATAGGCCGTCTCTGCGCTGTAAACAATATTTGTGGTCTCACTGCGGTGATCTGCAAGCAGGACATCCTTTAATTCACCAGTCGATGTTATTTCCCGGATGTAGAAGGTTATTCCCGGGCTGGGATGTAAGAAAACACCCTCTCTCAACAGCCGCGCCGAAATACTGCCCGCAATTTCTTGCTCCCGTTGTTTCAAATGCGCATTGCTAACCGGAACGATAAAATGGGTTAAAACTGACATAAAGAGCGCAACGATCAGCCCAAATGCCATAACAGGCCGCATCAAACGCCACGGGCTAAAACCAGTTGCCTGCACAACGGTTAATTCGCTTTCACTGCTGAGCCGATTGGCTACAAAAACCATCGACGCAAAGGCGGACATAGGCAGTATCATGGCAATCACTTTTGGGATTGCTAACAGCGAAAACTCTAAAAAAACCTGCGCGGAATGACCGCCGGATATCAAACGGTCAAACAGAATGACCGCCGTATTAACCCAATAAACCAGGACCAACACCAATGAGAAAAATCCGAATACGACCAAAAATTGGAAAAACAAATAACGGTCAAAGCGTGACACTTAAATCCCCAGTGGCGTTCTACGATCAAACATGGTTTACCTCAAAGTGATCGCGGGGAAAACTGTTAACTATGCAGATAGGCCTGGAAAACGATTTTATCTTGTAAATTCTGAGGAGATCTTCATGCCGCCTTATGGAAATTTTAGTTTTGAAAGTACTGCCTGGGATGAAATCGCAGATTACACCGACCATTTGGTCGTAACGGTAACGCGTGAGGGAGGCCTTTCGACTATGGCGCGGCGTGTCAACGCGATGTCAAAGGGCGCCATCAAGCGCGCCGTTGAACATCAAAGCTTTCAAGGCTGCAAGGCTGCGGATGTGATTACGCTCTCGTATCCAAGCGGTTTAAAGGCAACAGCGATCCAGCTTGTTGTTTTAGAACGTGGCGAGAAACCAGAGATTGTGCGCAAAGCCGGCGTCGCATTGGCAAAACGTTTATCGGGGAAATCAGCTGTGATTTTACTCGGGGCTTTACGCCATTCTGAGCAATTTTGCTTAGGGTTGGCCCTAAGGAGTTATAAATTCCAAAATTATAAGTCTGCAGCTCAGGATAAAGGCCCAGATTATCGCGTTATGCATGATAAGTTGAGCAATTTGCGCTCCGATTTTGAAACCGCACTTTCGATTGCCGACGGGGTATGTCTAACGCGTGATCTTGTCTCCATGCCTGCGAATATTTTAACAACCGAAACATTCGCCGATCATTTGCTGTCATTAGCAGAGCATGGCTTGAAAGTTGAGATTTTGGATGAAGATCACCTGAAAGAGCTTGGGATGGGTGCCCTTTTAAGCGTTGGGCAGGGGTCAAAAAGCCCATCGAAATTGGTGATTTTAGAGTGGCAGGGGGCCGAAGACGCCGCAGCGCCGTTGGCCTTGGCTGGCAAAGGTGTCGTGTTTGACACCGGCGGCATATCTATGAAACCGGCTGCTGGCATGGAAGAAATGACCATGGATATGGGCGGTGCAGGCGTGGTTGCGGGTACGATGTTGGCCCTGGCAAAGCGCAAGGCGAAGGCCAATGTGGTTGGCTTGGTTGGTTTGGTGGAAAACATGCCTTCGGGCGAGGCAATGCGGCCTGGTGATGTTGTGACCTCCCTCAAGGGTGACACGATTGAAGTGTTGAACACGGATGCCGAAGGCCGTTTGGTGCTGTGTGACGTGATGTGGTATGCGCAGGATCGTTTCAAGCCCTGCGCGATGATTGATCTTGCCACTCTGACAGGGGCGATCATCGTCGGGTTGGGCCATGAAAATGCCGGTGTTTTTTCCAACGATGATCAGTTTTGCTCAACCTTACTGGGGGCCGCAGGGCGCGAACAAGAAGGCGCTTGGAGGATGCCGCTGTCGCCAGCCTATGATAAATTGTTAAAATCGCCCATAGCCGACATGAAAAATATTGGCGGGCGGGCCGCTGGCTCGATCACCGCTGCGCAGTTTTTGCAGCGCTTTGTAAAAGACGATTTACCTTGGGCGCATATTGATATTGCCGGAGTGGCGAAGGTTAAGTCGGACACCGCGCATTCTGGCGCTGGAGCGACCGGTTGGGGTGTCATGACGCTGAATCGTTTGGTGCAAGAGATGCTTGAAACAGGATAAACTATGGGGGCTGTATATTTTTATCATCTCACGCAGCATCCTCTTGAAACGACGCTGCCGGTTTTGCTGCAAAAGGCCGTTGCGGCGGGTTGGCGCACAGAGGTGCGGGGCACTGATGCTGCCAGAATGGCATGGTTAGATGAAAGGCTTTGGGTGCAGCAAACCGATGGGTTTTTGCCACATGCGTTGGAAAGCGAAGCGGAGGCAAGCGAAAGCCCAGTCGTGCTCAGCACCGAACCCGTTGATAATGTCCGCTGTAAAATGATCGTAGATGGCGCCTTGGTGAGCGCGGCAGAGGTGCAGGCTTGCGAGCGCGTCTGTGTCTTATTTGATGGTCATAACCCGGATGCCACTCAAGCGGCGCGAGATCTTTGGAAAACTCTGACACAATCTGGTTGTTCCGCGCAATATTGGTCGGAAGAATCCGGAAAATGGACTAAAAAGGCAGAAGCTTAACGCCAGATTGAAATGTGCTCTTGGGTGATTTCCAGGCGTGAAAATTTGCTCAGATAGCTCATGCCCAATAATGACACTGGTAGCTTTCCGGCATTGACATAAGCGGCGATGTTACGATCCACATGCCTTTCCAGCGCAACCGTGGCCAAGCGCACCGGGGCCAATTTCACTTCTCCATTGGCGGTATTCGCGCTGTCCCAAAACGCCAATTTGTTAGGATCAAACCCCAGTTTTTGTGCATCTTTTTGACTGAGAATAACGGTTGTGGCCCCGGTATCGATTAAAAAAGGGATCTCTATGCCATTGACGTTTAAAGTCACATGAAAATGGCCATCCGCCTGTTTCGGAATAAGAATCGCGCCGTCTTGCAGCAACAGTTTTTTTGCAGGTGCGCTGTTTTTGCGGATATCGCTCCAAAGCGCGGCCGCAAAAGCCACCCCGGCTATTATCAAAAGCCATGTTGCCAATTGACGGAGCGTTTTCCAAAGGCCTGTGCGAGACATCAGGACCGACCCGATCAAAACGGCCGTAAGCAACGTTAAATATGTGAGATGGGCATAATCGATATTTGGCACGGCGCTACTTTTGAAAAATTTCACTCAACACAGGCGATAACCCTTCCAAGATAAACTGAACGGCCAAGGCGGCAAGCAGCATTCCAAGCAATCTGGTGACAACTTCGGTTCCGGTGTCGCCCAGGGCTTTTTCAATCATAGGCGCGGTTAAAAAGCATAGAAACACCAAGATGATGACGGCCAGCATTACCAAGCTAAGCGTGATCGTTCCGGCAATATCGGGATGCGTTGATGAAAGTAAAATCATCGTGGTAATTGCGCCTGGCCCCGCGATTAAAGGAATGGCAAGGGGGAATACCGAAGGATCATTTTCTGCCGGTTCAGCATCGCTTTGCGCTGCGCGGCGCTTGCGTCGCCCCGTGAACAACATATCAAGCGCCGTAAGAAACAACAGCACACCGCCTGAAATCCGAAACGCCGGTAACGAAATGCCCAGAAAGGTTAACACCGACTCACCAAATAGGCAGAAAATCAACAGAATGACCGCCCCGATCACTGTTGCTCGCAACGCAATGGCTCGCCGCGCCGCAATGGTTTCGCCATTGGTCAAGCTTACAAACACCGGGGTTAATCCGATCGGATCAATGATGACGAAGAGTGTTACGAAAGATGTGATAAAAAGCGTGGTGCTGAAATCAAACAAAATTTTATATCCTTTTAAACATGCATCGTTCAAACCGGCTTTGCGATGGCTCTCTTTAAGCGCTGTAGATGCCGCAATTGCTTCTTGCAAAGGGCGATTGGCGTAAAATCGGCCAGCCTTTAAACCTAATGGTTTTCGGCTGATTCCAGTTTTTCTTGGGCCGCCAACCAAAGCGCTTCGGCGCGTTCAAGCGCCTCCATGACTTCGGCGTATTTTTTGTTCCAAGTTGCCAATTCGCCAATTCGAGTATCGTCATAAAGCGCAGAATCGGCAAGTTTTATTGCCAATTTATCGCGCATTTCATTTAACTTTTCCAGCCGCGCCTCGGATTTGCGAACATCGCTGCGCAGCGAAAGTATTTTTTCGCGGCTTGCCGGTTTAGGACGCTCGGCCTTGCTTGGGGTTTTCTTAGATGGCTTATCCGCGCTGAGCAATTGTTTGCGATAGCTTTCCAGATCTTCTTCATAGGGCGTTACGCGGCCGTTATTCACAAGCCATAACCGGTCTGCCACCAATTCCAAAAGATGCATATCATGGCTTACTAAAATCACGGCTCCAGAATAGGCGGTCAGGGCCTCAACCAAAGCTTCCCGGCTTTCGATATCCAAGTGGTTGGTCGGTTCATCAAGGATCAAAAGATGTGGGGCGTCAATCGTCGCTAACAATAAAGACAGTCGCGCCTTTTGCCCGCCGGATAATCGGCCAACAAGCGTTTCTGCTTGTTCTGCGCCAATCCCAAAGCCACCCAATATTGCGCGCAGCTGCGCTGGTGTTTTAGAGGGCCGCAGGCGTCGCACGTGATCAATCGGTGTTTCATCAACATAAAGTTCATCGACTTGATGTTGGGCGAAATAGCCGATGCGTAATTTTGAGGATTGAACCAGCTGTCCCGCCAAAGGCTTCAAGCGCCCCGAAATCAATTTGGCCAGCGTTGATTTTCCCTGACCGTTTTGGCCCAAAAGCGCAATGCGATCATCTTGATCAATACGCAAATCCAATCGGGATAAAACGGTGGTTTCGCCATATCCGGCGATACCGTTTTCAATCCTTAGGATTGGCGGCGATAGCTCTTCGGGCGTGGGAAAACTAAAGCGGCGCAACGCCGCTTCTTGCGGGCGCGTGATTGGCTCTAACCGAGCGATGGCTTTGAGGCGTGATTGTGCCTGGCGGGCTTTATCGGCCTTATAGCGAAACCGATCCACATAGGATTGCAAATGCGCACGGCGGGTTTCTTGTTTTTTGGCTTCGGATTCTGCGGCGGCCAAGCGCGCGGCTCGGGTCTTTGCGAAAGTGTCATATCCGCCGCCATAAAGTTGCAGTTTTTTGTCCTCTAAATGTAAAATCGTGCTGACTGATCGGTTTAATAGGCCGCGATCATGGCTTACGATTAAAACTGTATGGGGGTATTTGAGGAGGTAGTTTTCAAGCCAAAGCGCGCCTTCCAAATCCAGATAGTTTGTTGGTTCATCCAAAAGCAGCACGTCGGGTTGTGAAAACAAAACCGCCGCCAAGGCCACGCGCATCCGCCAGCCCCCTGAAAAAGCGCTGCACGGCATCTGCTGTTTTTCGGAATCAAAGCCCAGCCCACGCAAAATACTGCTTGCACGTGCCTCAGCCGACCATGCATCGATATCCGCCAGACGGGTTTGGATATCGCTGATCCGGGCCGCATCGGTGGCCCGCTCAGATTCTTTCAGCAAATTGGCCCGTTCAAGATCTGCGGCTAAAACCGTATCGATCAGAGAAACCTCATTTCCGGGTACTTCTTGAGCGACGCCGCCAATTTTGGCTTGGCGGGGCAAGGTGATGCTGCCCCCCTCTAATCCCAATTCGCCACGGATCAAACGAAACAACGTGGTTTTACCCGTGCCATTTCGCCCCACAACGCCCACTTTATGCCCTGCCGGAATAATTGCCGTTGCGTTTTCGAGCAAAAGCCGGCCTTCCACGGAATAGCTGATATCGTTAATTTTCAACATGCGCGTGGCTTAGCAGGCAGCTTTATGAGACACCAGTTGCAAATCGCAAGATAAAAGCAAATCGAAAGCTTTTTTAAACCAGCCGTCTTTGTTGTGATGTTTTTCCAAAAGCGGCTTTTCAAAAGCTCGACGTCATGTTAGGGCGCTAGCGTTTTCATGGCGGTGGGCAAGGGGTCTGCCGCTTTGGTAAAAAGGATAATCTAACATGGCTCTCGAGCGTACTTTCAGCATCATCAAACCCGATGCAACCCGTCGGAACTTAACCGGCAAAATCAATGCAAAATTTGAAGAGGCAGGTTTGCGTGTTGTTGCGCAAAAACGCATTCATATGACAAAAGCCCAAGCTGGTGTGTTTTATGGCGTGCATGCAGAGCGCCCGTTTTATGATGAGCTTTGTGAGTTCATGTCCTCCGAGCCCGTCATTGTACAGGTTCTGGAAGGCGAGGGCGCAATTGCAAAAAATCGCGAAGTGATGGGCGCAACCAACCCAGCCGATGCAGCTGCCGGTACGATCCGCGCAGAATTTGCAGAATCTGTGGGCGAAAACTCAGTTCATGGTTCTGACGCACCGGAAACAGCTGCAGAAGAAATCGCATATTTCTTTTCCGGTATCGAGCTGGTTGGCTAAACCACTTTAAGGCATATTGGGGTAGAGGCTGCGCTTTTGTGAGCAATATGCGTTTACCCTATCAAAAGGGTTGAATCTTCAACCCTTTTTTTTTACGAATCTTTTGGTTTTGCGTAGATACGTTTTTAAAAATTACGTTCAAAAACAATATTTTACATGATTTAATAAAAGTAAGTGATGTTTTTGAGGAAAGCAAATTGCGTGCAAGGGTTTGTTTTTCTGCTGCAGGGCAAACGTTCTTGGGGCGGTTTTGCAACCCTATGGCCAAAGCGAAATAACCCATGAAATACGGGAGACATCCGTTATTGAAAAGCCGGTGATACCGCTCATCTTCGCCTAAGGCGTGAATAGTTAGTTATAAATGCCAATAGCGTGCACAGCCGCTTCCATTTTGCCTCAAGTTTCTGAAAGAATAAACAGCATCATTCATTTTGATGCGAGGTTGGTTGCAAAGTCGCAGAGGCTTTCAAGCGCTTTGCTGAACAGTGCATCTTCAACGGTCATGGCAACGCGGATATGCCCTGCAGCGGCTGCGCCAAAGCTTTCTCCGGGCATAACGGCAATTTTGCGCTGTTCAAGAAGCGCGTTTGCAAAAGCTTCGCCGTTAAGGCCTGTACTGCGAATATCCAGCATAAGATACATGGCTCCTTGCGGCGGAATGACGTTTATTTGCGGAAACTCTTTCAAGATCTCAAGCGCGAGTTTTCGGCGGCGCTCAAATGGCGCTGAAACAGAGATAAATGCGCTGGACCCCAAATGTAATGCATATTCAGCGGCGTCTTGAATAAAGCCGACCACGCCGTAATTGCTGACCGTGGCCAGATCGTTGAGCTTGGCAATAATATCTTCTGGGCCGATCACCCAACCAATCCTGCTGCCCGTCATTGCATGGCTTTTTGACATTGAGCCCACGATCAAGCTGCGCTCTTTCATGCCGGGTAGTGACCTTGGCGTGATATGGCGCCCAGACCAAACTTGCGACGCATAGACTTCATCAGAAATCAGCCATAAATCATGTTCCCGACAGGTATCCGCGATTATCTCAAGCGTTTCTTGGCCGTACACAACGCCCGTTGGATTGTTTGGAGAGTTGATAAGCAAGGATGCAGCGCCTTGAGCTGCCGCGTTTAAACTGGCCCCGTTTGGTTGAAATCCGTCACTCGCCTTGGCGGCAATTGCAACGGGATTAAGGCTGAGCGCGCGCAGCATCCCTGGATAGGTGGTGTAATAAGGATCTATATAAAGCGCTTTGTCATGTGGGTCGCAGGCCGCCAGATGCGCTGCGAATAAAGCGGCCTGAGCGCCGGGGGTGATCAGAACATTTTCGGCGCTTGTTGGCACTTGAGCTTGCGTTTGATGGTGGGCCGCTACGATCTCGCGCAATCCTTGCGTTCCGGGCACCGGTGCATATCCAGTATGCCCATCGTTTGCCGAGCGCTGCATGGCTTGTAAAATATCTGGCGCGGTTTTTATATCATGTTCGCCGATCGTCAGCTCAATCACAGACTGGCCTTGGGCAATCATTTCGCGGGCTTTCATAAAAACCCCCCATCCATCTGACAGGCCTTCGGGCACGATATTGCGAATACGTTGTGATGGCAGCACAGGCCAATTCCTTATCTTTTTATGAAGTTTAATTTTTTTTGGGCTTTTTATGCCGCAGCCTGCAGATAAACCTCAAATTACGGACAATCCATGGGCGCAAATCGTCACGTTATTCGTGCAGAAATGTCAACCACCGCCAATTTTAGAACATTTCTTATGTTTCCAAGACCGCATGAAATTGCTAAGCCGCCTCGATAAAGAACTAATTGGCCGTAAATTCATGACAACGCTTTCACTGCATAACACCCTTGCTCGTGCCAAACAGCTTTTTGTGCCTTTGGATCCCAAAAATATACGGATCTATCTCTGTGGGCCAACAGTCTATGATCGGGCGCATTTGGGGAATGCACGCAATGTGATCATGTTTGATGTATTATTCCGGGTTTTGCGCAGATTATACGGGGAGGCGCACGTTACCTATGTGCGCAACTTTACGGATATTGATGATAAAATTAATGCCAAAGCCTCAGAAACAGGACGCTCGATCGCGCAGATCACGCAAGAAACCACGGCTTGGTACCTGCAAGATATGGCCGATTTGGGGAATCTAGATCCGACGCATATGCCGCGCGCCACGGCTTATGTGCCACAAATGATCCAAATGATCGAAAATCTGATCAACGCAGAACACGCCTATGCCGCCGATGGTCACGTTTTATTTGCCGTTGACAGTTATGCAGATTATGGGCGGCTTTCGGGGCGCACGATTGATGATATGCTTGCAGGAGCGCGCGTCGAAGTGGCGCCCTATAAGCGCAATCCGATGGATTTCGTGCTTTGGAAACCCTCGAGCGGGGATCAGCCCGGATGGCAAAGCCCTTGGGGATTTGGTCGGCCGGGATGGCATATTGAATGTTCGGCCATGTCGCTTGATCTCTTGGGTGAAAGCTTTGATATCCATGGCGGCGGCAATGATTTAACCTTTCCCCACCATGAGAATGAAATTGCACAAAGCTGCTGCGCGCATCCAACAAGCCAGTTCGCGCAGGTTTGGCTGCACAATGAAATGCTGCAGGTTGACGGTAAGAAAATGTCAAAATCCCTGGGCAATTTCTTTACGGTACGGGATTTGATTGAGCAGGGATTTGCCGGAGAGGTGATCCGCTTTGTGTTTCTCTCAACGCATTATGGCAAGCCCATGGACTGGACCAAAGAGCGCGCGCAAGACGCCGAGAAAACGCTGCGTAAATGGCGCAAACTCACCGCGGGCGTTGCGGCGGCAAAGACTGTGCCCGCCTGCGTGTTGGATCCGCTTTGTGATGATCTTAACACGGCCGGCGCGATTGCGGGCTTGCACAGCTTGCTGGCGCAGGAAGATTTGTCTGGGTTGAAAGCAGGGGCTCAAATGTTGGGCCTTCTTGAGCCATCAATGGGCGCTTGGGCGCAAGCCGTTGATCTGTCACAATTTGAAACCTTGCTTGAGGCAACGCGTGCCCAAGCAATGCAGGATAAAGACTTTGCAGAACTTGATCGGTTGAAATTAGCCCTACAAAACGCGGGGGTCGAAGTGCGGATGAGCAAAACGGGTATCGAACTCTTAGCGGGGCCGGGGTTTGACCCAAAGCGCCTAGATACGCTTTTGTAATGGCTTCCTATCCGCGTCACTTGGCTGTAGCCTAGACGCAAAGCGTATCAAGATATAAAAATTCGGGGCATCGGCTTGACGACTGAAAAACTTTACATTTACGACACGACGCTGCGCGATGGGCAACAAACCCAAGGGGTTCAATTTTCCACCGAAGAAAAGGTAATGATTGCGCGGGCGCTTGACGATCTGGGGGTGGATTATATTGAAGGGGGCTGGCCCGGCGCCAATCCAACCGATAATGCGTTTTTCGCCGCTTTGCCAAAGACAAAGGCCACCATAACGGCCTTTGGGATGACCAAACGGGCCGGTCGCTCTGCTGAAAACGATGATGTTTTGGCGGCGGTCTTAAATGCGGGTACTTCAAGCGTTTGCTTGGTGGGCAAAACCCATGATTTTCATGTAGAGACGGCGCTGGGTATTTCGCTTGCAGAAAATATAGATGCGATCCGCCTATCGATTGCCCATATTGTGGCGCAAGGGCGCGAAGCGATATTTGACGCCGAGCATTTTTTCGATGGCTATAAATCCAATCCAGCCTTCGCGCTGGAAAGTCTAAAAGCGGCCTTGGGGGCAGGCGCACGCTGGCTTGTTCTATGTGATACAAATGGCGGCGCTTTGCCCCGTGAGATTTATGAAATAGTATCAGAAGTGATTGCATCGGGAATACCTGGAAAAAATTTGGGTATTCACACGCATAATGACACCGAAAATGCCGTGGCGAACACTTTGATGGCTGTCGATGCGGGTGTGCGGCATATCCAAGGCACGTTAAATGGCTTGGGTGAGCGTTGCGGCAACGCAAATCTAACCTCTTTAATTCCCACGCTTCTCCTAAAAGAGCCTTATGCGGGTCGGTTTGAAACCGGTGTGTCCCCTCATTCTTTAACCGGCCTTACCCGGCTTTCCGGTTTGCTGGATGATATTTTAAATCGTGTGCCTGCGCGCCAAGCCGCCTATGTTGGTGGATCGGCTTTTGCGCATAAGGCAGGCTTGCATGCCAGTGCTATCCTGAAAAATCCCACCACCTATGAGCATGTTGATCCAAGCGTTGTGGGCAATGCGCGCCTTATTCCAATGTCCAATCAGGCTGGCCAGTCAAACCTGCGCAAACGTTTGAAAGAGGCGGGGTTAAGCGTCGCGAAGGATAATCCTGCCTTGGGGAGAATTCTCATA